>Ga0233449_1000015_pt1 | contig 262037 bp, 232 predicted proteins | sample SI_124_October20_FD_183012 | JGI IMG/M metagenome (GOLD analysis project Ga0233449, IMG submission 183012) | Seawater microbial communities from Saanich Inlet, British Columbia, Canada - SI_124_October2016_200_MG | ecosystem: Environmental > Aquatic > Marine > Inlet | place: Canada: British...
AAAAAGGAACCTATATTGTTTCAGTATTATTTGTAAATGGGAGTCAAGAATATTATAAAGTGATAAAAAACTAACGCTCTACAACAAAACCTAAACTGCATTAAAACGCAGTTTAGCCAAAACGTTATGTCACCATCGGGTGACAATCCAACACGCAACAATATTTACTTCAACTAAAAATCATTAAAACGGATTTTTAGCCCTCGAAAGTAAATAACATTAATCCCCTATTCCATTTGCACTGACGGTGCATAACAAAGGCTAAAGATTAACTCGAAAGGTCCTAAAGGTTTTCTCATTAACTTTAGCCTGAACGTTGGGCAACATTAAAATGAAGATTATGAGATATATATTTTTACTACTAACCCTGATTTCAATCACATCATGTGGAACAGGTAAAAAAGAAACTGCTGACAAGGAGACAAATAAATACAAAGTGGAGTATAACGGTGCGTTAAAAAACATGATGCATAAGGGAGATGTATCCGCAAAATCTGATTTGAAAGACTTTGAAACTTCTGAACATTTTTACGCACTTGGCGCACTTGAAAACCTCAAAGGTGAAATACAAATATTTGACAGTAAGCCATTCAACACAATGGTTGTTGACAGTGCCCTAACCTTTGACAACTCATTTAACAAAAAAGCAACGCTTCTTGTATATGCATCAGTTAGTAAATGGAAAGCAATTAACATCCCTGATAATGTCGTGACCTATGAGCAATTAGAAAGTTACATAGAACAAACTGCTAAGGACAATCAAATACAAATAGATGAACCATTCCCATTTTTAATAGAGGGTACAGCTAAGTCATTTGACTGGCACATAATCAACTGGAAAGATGGGGATACAGAGCATTCTCATGAAAAACACATAAGTTCTGGACTTAATGGAACAATAGAGAATAGACAGGTTGAAATGTTAGGATTCTATTCCGATTCACATCATGCAATTTTCACACATCATACAACCAACATGCATATACATGTAAAAACAGTTGACAACAAAATCGCTGGACATGTTGATGGTTTGACTTTAGGTCAAGGGATGATTCTAAAATTGCCGGATACAAAATAAAAACGATTGCCCAACAAAGTGTAAAAATGCATTAATACGCATTTTACACGCAACGTTATGGGGCATTAAAAAAGTGGAGTCCAGAAACCACAGATAAACGGGGCGGAATCGAAAAGCCAAATGATTAGAAAAATAAATTACACTAAAATGAATGTAGGAGTAAAAGTAATCTTATCAATTGTACTAGGTATTGTAGGTTTTCTTTGCCTAGGATTATGGCCATACATACCAGGACCTGGAGTCTTAATCAGCATTGGTCTGTTTGGTGCTGCAATTATGGGAATTGTTGCCATATGGAAAAAACGACCAGTTGAAGGTGAAGGTGACATATTCAAAAACAAAGACAAATTGAATAAAGATTAGCATGTTCAGAGATTACTACGCAATACTGGTGATTTCACAGAGCGCATCTAGGGTTGAAATCAAATCTGCTTATAAAAAGCAAGCCATTAAATGGCATCCTGACAAAAATCAAGGAGTTGATACAACACAAAGGATGCAAGAAATCAACGAAGCGTATTTAATCTTAAATGATGATGAAGCAAGAACTCGTTATGATAGAGAATACTTAAGGTTTAAAAAATTCAAAGAGCAGAAAAAGGAAGAATTTAAACAACAAAAGACTGAACGTAAAAAAGACGAAAGTCAACAAAAAGAACAAAGACAAGAAGCAAAAACAGAAAAATCCAAAGAAAAGGAATTCTCATTCCAATTTGATGATGAGATTTTAAAACGTTGGATGGAAAACGCAAGAAAACAAGCAATTAGAAACGTACATGAAATGGTTACTGAATTTAAGGACTCTTCTTTAATAGGTTTTGGTACTTTTTTCAGTAATGCTATAAAAGCAATAATAATTGCCTTCATCTTTTTTGTCATTGTAATTATTTTAAAATATATAACACAATAAATATGAAATTAAAACAAGGTGTAACGCTTGCTAGCGTTCAAGAAAAACTTAAAAAAGAACTGTCTTCGCATATTAACGTGCAACTTCGTTCAAACCCTATTAATAAAAATGTGAAATGGATAGAGGCTAATAAAGATTCTTTTGTTGGTGTAAGAATTTTTTTAAAAGACAATGAACTTAGATTGGGCACAGAGTGCAGGACTTGAACTTTGCATTATTGCCACCCTTGGCCTAATTCTCTACTACGACTTCCTCGTCTTTAATTGGCTCTCGAAAAACGAACTTCCCGTCGAATATGTCCAGAACCAGTGGGTGATTCCTCTTAATTTTTCCTGCCAGAATTTGCTTACTCAGCTCATTAAGCACATTTTTCTGGATTAACCTCTTAACCGGCCGAGCCCCAAATTGAGGGTCATACCCAGCATCAGCCAGATAATCAATCACCTCTTCCGTTGGATTAAGCAAAATATCCTGTGTCATCAGATGCTCTTTCAGCTTCTTGAGATGAATATTGACAATCTCCTTCACGTCTATCCGACTCAGCGGCTTAAACACAATGGTTTCATCTATTCTATTTAAAAACTCAGGCTTTAAAGTTCGTCTCAACATTTCCTTAAGTTCCACTTCAGTTTTGGCCATGGCTGATTCAATTTCAACCTCATCAATTCCTTCAAAATTGGCGGAGATGATGTCGCTTCCAAGATTGGACGTCATTATCACTATTGTGTTTTTGAAATTTGCCACGCGGCCTTTGTTATCGGTCAAACGACCGTCATCCAAGACTTGCAGGAGTGTATTAAAAACATCCGGATGTGCTTTTTCAATTTCATCGAGAAGGATTACAGAGTATGGTTTCCTCCGCACGGCTTCTGTCAATTGTCCACCCTCATCGTACCCAACATATCCGGGAGGTGCTCCAACCAGTCGACTTACGGCATGACGCTCTTGATATTCGCTCATATCAATCCGAGTCAAGGCGTTCTCATTGTCAAAAAGATATTCTGCCAACGCCTTGGATAGCTCGGTTTTACCTACACCAGTACTTCCTAGAAATATGAACGATCCGATCGGCTTGTTTGCGTCTTGCAACCCACTTCTGCTCCGACGAACAGCATCTGCGATCGCAGTGATCGCCTCATCTTGGCTCACTACTCGTTTATGCAACTCATCTTCTAGATAAAGAAGCTTTTCAGATTCACTCTTCAACATCTTTGAAACTGGAATTCCTGTCCATTTCCCTACTACTTCAGCAATGTCTTCAGAATCAACCTCTTCCTTTATCATTCGTGAACCAGAATCTAACATCTTACTCCATTGAACTTCAAGATCCTTCAGTCTACTTTCAGACTCTACTACAACTCCATACCGGATTTCAGCGACTCGGCCTAAGTCTCCTTGTCTTTCCGCTTGATCCGCCTCCAATTTCAACTCTTCAATCTTCTTCTTTTCAGCTTGTATGCCATCAACAACTTCCTTTTCACCTTCCCACTTTGCTTTGAGTCCATCACGCGTCTCTTTTAAATCTGCAATTTGTCTCTTTAGGTCTTCGAGCTTCTTCTTATCATTCTCACGCTTGATGGCTTCTCTCTCAATCTCTAATTGACGGAGCTTTCTTTCTACTTCATCCAATTCTACTGGCATGCTGTTTATCTGCATTCTCAACTTGGATGCTGCTTCATCGATCAAGTCAATTGCTTTGTCTGGCAAAAATCGATCGGTTATGTACCGTTGACTCAACTGCACAGCGCTAATGATAGCTTCGTCCTTAATTCGAACTTTGTGATGGGTCTCGTACCGCTCTTTCAAGCCTCTTAGAATTGAAATTGCGTCGTCTTCCGCAGGCTCATCCACGAGGATAGTTTGAAATCTTCGCTCCAACGCTTTGTCCTTTTCAAAATACTTCTGATACTCGTTTAACGTAGTTGCACCAACAGCACGCAATTCACCTCGTGCCAACGCTGGCTTAAGAATGTTGGCGGCATCCATGGCTCCTTCGCTCTTTCCTGCTCCAACCAACGTATGGATTTCGTCAATGAACAAAACAATTTGCCCGTCGCTTCCAGAGACTTCTTTCACCACGGCTTTGAGTCTTTCCTCAAATTCTCCTTTATACTTAGCTCCTGCAATGAGAGCACCCATATCCAGGCTATAAAACTCTTTATCCTTCAAGTTTTCCGGCACATCACCATTGACAATGCGATGCGCGATGCCTTCTGCAATAGCAGTCTTTCCTACTCCAGGTTCTCCAATTAGAATTGGGTTGTTCTTCGTTCGTCTGGACAGGATTTGAAGCACTCGTCTTATTTCCTCATCACGGCCAATCACAGGGTCAAGTTTTCCGTTTTTCGCCTGTTCATTGAGGTGAATGGCATATTTCGAAAGAGCGTTATAGGTATCCTCCGCATTTTGACTAGTCACCTTCTCTCCTTTTCTCAATTCGAGAATGGCCTTCTTTAGTTCCGCGGAACTTACTCCACTGTCCTTCAACAAACTGCTTGCCTGATCCTTTACATCAAGGAAGGCGAGAAGAATGTGCTCAATCGATGCATATTCATCATCGAAGTCCTTCGTCTTGTTTTGGGCTTTGGCAAGTATTTGATTGGCACTTTGACTGAGGTATTGGTTTCCACCTTCAACCGCCGGCAAAGACTCAACCATCTTATCCACAGCTTGTGAGATAATAGCGGTGTTAACTCCAAGCTTTTTAAAAAGGTATGGAGTTACATTTTCATCAACCTCCAAAACCGCCTTTAAGATGTGTGCAGGCTCGATCGCTTGATGGCCAATTCCGGTTGCAATTTGCTGGGCTTGTTGAACCGCCTCCTGAGCCTTGATTGTAAATTTATTAAAGTTCATATCATCGCTTTTAAATGAACACCAACCTCAGAGAGCACCAAGTACCAGCTCAGGTTGTCATTCAGATTCAAGACGTCATGAACAAATTACTCTCCATTAGCATGGGAGGCTTGAAATCAAGACATTATGACTGATTTCATCTGAAACTAGGTGGATTTATCCTGTCAGAAGTGCCTAGAACTTCATGATTTTTTCGGATACGGAGATTGAACCTACCGTTCCAGATATCATGTATATACCAGACGGTTGGTTGTCTAGATCGACAACCATTCGAGAACTCACATTGGAATTCTTTACTCGTTTCACGACATTACCTCGTAAGTCTGTTAGGAGGAGATCGACATCTGACTCATTTTGAAGATCAATAATAAACTGTCCTGAGGATGGGTTTGGATAAATGGTTAAGCCACTTTCTTTCATTTCCGTTTCCCCAGCTGGTGTATAGAATCCCAGTGTACCCTCATAAATTCCATTTCCATGCGTCCCAACCACAAGCCAATTATCAGAGGCACGATAATCAAGCATGTCCACAACAACATTGCCAATGGAATTTGCAGCTTCTTGTTTCCAAACCGTGTTCTCTCCATCAAGCAGTCGTGTAGAATATAGTCCGACACTCGTACCTAAGAAGTATACATTTCCGTTTTCGGTTGGAATGATTTCTGCCCAACGCGTTGAAGGACCATCTCCAAAGTAATAGTATTCCTCAGGAAGGCCTTCGTCAGGATTTCCTTTTAGGTTCCCTTCGACGCTTTCCCAATCTTCTCCTCCGTTCTCAGAATACCAAAGACTAATGATGTTATAATTTGAATAAACAGCCATTACTTTCATCGCATCATTCGGATCAATGGCAATGCAGCTTGTGAAGCCACCATTGATGATGCTATCGGAAACGTCTATAGCTACAGTTCCTCCTGAATTGTGAGCGCTGTCGATGCGATAAATCCTGCGACTGCTATTTCCAACATACAAAACGCCTTGTGGACTTTCACTCGAAGCCAAGGCAGTAATCGTACCCGTCAGATCATTTAGTTTTTGCCAACCTGTTAAGTCACCTGTCCCAGCCAGCTCCATGTCGTCATTCCGCCAAATCTCATCACGATATGGCAAGTACATGATATTGTTGTCTACTGGGTCGAGCGTGAAAGGATGGACGAATAACAGTCCTGAGCCACCGCCGCGCGGCCATGCTGGCGGCATAATGTTCGAGTCATTTGCAAGTGTATTTGCCGGAGTAATCTCCGCACGTATAATATTTGCGTACTGAGTACTCATGTAATACCAATCTCCTCCATCTTCAATAGCGCAATAAGCGCCATCTGCACCTCGGATGTGCGTCCAAAGCGCATTTGGATCCTTGTCCTTGGTCCACTGTGTACCCTTATCCTGCAAACCACCAATGATTTCTTCGCTTCCGGGTGTCCCATGATCAATAGCGATTCCATAAAACTGTGTCGTTACGTATCCATTGTTTAAGGGAGTCCACTTCATGACAGAATCCATGATGCTTTCTGTCCGGAACACACCGCCATCAGCTGTGGAGATCAGTACGTTTGGATCGTCGGGATGAAACATTGCCACTTGTTGGTCTGGATAATGCTTTCCGCTTCGATAGTTGTAATCTTCATCGCCATCAATCGAGTAACCGCCAATTCGTGTAATCTGATTGGTGTCCATGTACCGATTCGTTGATCGATATAAACTGGTTCCTCCCAGTATGATAACATCTTCATCATCTGGCTTAACAGCCATGCACTGGCAATAACTTCCCTGAAGATTGATTCCTTCAGCTGGAATCCACTCACTGTAATTCGTCCAAGATCCGCCACTTCCATTTCCATCACCACCCAGGTATTCGTAACGCCACAAGCTTTTACTCCCACTTCCCGAACCAGGAGTCCTGCTAAAGAAGTAACATACATCCTCATTGGCTTCATAGATCGCCATGACCGTCCTCCGATGATTTGATGGAAAGCCTCCAGTTATGAGTTTCACCCATTCTAGCCCATCTGTAGACCTGTAAAAACCTTTAACAGAACCGCTATTCGAACTGATGGCAGCAATCATGTCTCCATCACTATTTATGACCAGGTCAGTCCAGTCGGTAGATTGCTGTCCTAGAACTCGCTTCCAATTATCTCCACCGTCATTGCTTCGATAGATTCCTTTTCCAATCGCGGCATATACAATGTCACTATCATTCCTAGTCGGATCTACAAGCACTCTGAATACGGCATCCCAATCGGAAGCCTTGTTAACCAATGCTGAAGTATTTTCCAATGACACCCAGGACTTCCCTCCATCCGTGCTTTTGTAGACTCCATTGCCTCGATAATAAGCGCTGAAGCTTTTCGACGCAGAGTTTCCAACTGATTCTCCAGAACCATAGTACCAAGTCTTTTCTTTTCCTTGTCTAGGATCTTGTGATATACACGAGACAGCTGAGTGTAACCCCGTTGCCGTGACTCTATCCCATGATTCTCCGGCGTCAGTAGAGCGCCACATGCCACCAGAAACACCACCAGCGAAATAAACGTCCGTGTTCGAACGATCAATCGCAAATGCCCTCGTTCGGCCTCCTACGTTGAATGGACCAACCTGAGTGAAAGAAATGCCCATTGAGTCACGAGAAGAGCCCCACTGCGGAAGTGTTTTGGCCATTTGAAGTTCTCGTTGTCTAATGTTGTCCGGGATTTCACCTGTCACAGGATCGGCTAGTCTCATCAATTCAAACTCCACTCTTCCTTCAGGAGAAACCTGGTTGTGTTGTTCGTCCAATTCCTTTGAATCAATTCCGACTATTAATAGTCCAGCCAGACCAAACACCACAAGGGCTGCAAAAGCATAAATCTTTCTCATTTCTTCAATTCATATAGACGAATGGAAACCTTTCCTTCATCAAAATTCTCAAATAACTCGGCGACAAAAACATCCCCAACATTAAGTCCAGGCATAGCCTCATTCAATTCAGGAAAATCACTCGAAGTCTCTGAAAGGGTAAACTCAAATTCGGCTTCTACCAATTGTCCTTCAGAAAGCTGTCCGTGAAAGTTTGATCCGAAATGAATTATCTCCTGAATTTCAAAAAATCCTATACATTCTGTAATAGAGCATGGTGAGTCTTCAGCGACATCAGCCATATTGCTTTTCGATACAAGTTTGGCTTGCACTTTTGAATTAGACACATCCATCACAGATCCAGCAACGTGATCTTGGTACTCCACCTTGACTTGTGGAGCTTCGGGAGTGTCAATGACGGCTTTGGCTTTGTTACTACAGCCTAGTAGCAATACGCCTAAGAATGTGATCGTTAGGATTTTCACTCCGTGAAATTACTTAACGCGCAAAACATGAGTCAAAGAATCTAATGAGAAAGATTTTGAGCAAAGGCGTGAATTGACTTCTGAACTTCTTTTGGAATCTCACCACCGGAGGTCCAAGTGTGAAGCTGACCACAATAAGTCATTCCTAGATAATCAGCACTAAGTTCAAAGGCTTTAAATAAAGAGGGATAACTGATTTGATCCTTACTATTGCTCAACACTGCCATTGACTTACCTCGTAGTTTCCGCCCTGTTTCCTTTTCGATTCTGACACAATCGGACAATCGATCAAAAAAGGCTTTCATCTTTCCACTCATCGAATACCAATAGACTGGAGTTGCGAATACGAACATGTCATATTCATTTGCCATTCTTGTTGTTTCCAGAAAAATCGCCAACGAGGGTGCCTTTGACCCTGACCCTACTGTCATCGTCAGAAATTCGGAGCAACATATCATTGTCATTGCTGGAGCCGTCATCTTTATTCATGTTCAAGTCTCCTGCAACCGTTAAGGAAGCACCGTCCTCTACGTCAAGGTGACAGCGATGGGTAGATCTATCTCGATCTTCCATGTCAATGTCACCCGAAACTCCTAAGTGAGCTCCATTGGTAATCACGAGGTTGATTGTACGAGTGTTTGAATTCTCAGGAAATAGCTCAATGCTTGCGCATGAATCGGAACTTGTTACTGAAACCGTATAGTTTCCAGCAATGACGACATCATCGTCGTCATTGCTGGAACACCATTTGGATTCCAGTTATCTCCATCTGACCAAAGTAGGGTTGATGCACCACCGTCCCACGTGACTTGCGCCATTGAGTTTAGGGCATAAAAAAACAGTCCCGTTAAGAGAACTATTCGAATAAATCTATTCAGTCGTAGCTTGCTCATTAATCCGTTCAGCGCAAATACAGCCTCAATTTACGTCGATTTTCGACATCCTACCCAATTTCATCGTGGTCCTTCGAGGTATTTACCCATACGATAAACACTGGGAAAAGTTTGGATATTGGGTTAGAAAATGACTTCCGTCATAGTATTGAGACGAATACATCGTCACTTTTGCAAAATTAAGGGGTCAAGGAACATGAATCAAAAAAGAAACGAGCTGCTCGATAAGCTGCAACAGAAGTACGATGAAATAGGCCAGAACGTGGATGTTCACTTAGAAGGGCTGCTTCATTCAACACCGATTACATACTGGGATTACGTTCAAACCGACGCATTGCTGAATTTGCAGACGAAAAGAACCAATCTTCCGGATGAAATGGTCTTCATCATGTATCATCAGGTAAATGAGCTTTTGTTCAAGATGATTCTATGGGAAATTGAGCAGGTAGCATTCAATAAAAACATTACTACAACCTTCTTCGCCACCAGACTAGGAAGGATTAGCCGCTATTTTGACATGCTGGCATCCAGCTTCAATGTAATGGGAGATGGAATGGAAGTTGAGCAATACATGAAATTCCGAAACACATTGACGCCGGCAAGCGGATTTCAGAGTGCACAGTATCGAATGATCGAATTCGCTTCTACGGAGTTGATCAATCTCATTGATATACGATTTAGAAAGACCATAGACCGAGATACACCTTTTAAGCATGCATATGATCACCTCTATTGGCAAGCCGCAGGAAAGAATCACGAAACCGGCGAAAAATCAACCCTTCTAACATTGTTCGAAGAGAGGTACATGGACGATTTCATAGTCTTCATGCAGACGTACAACACATTAAACCTCTATTCTAAGTTCCAATCGCTTCCTGAAGCCGATCAACAAAACGTTGAGCTGAGAAATGCGATGAGGCACTACGACCACACTGTCAATGTAAGATGGGTCATGGCACACTACGATGCTGCTGGCAAATACTTAAACAGCGGAGACACGGAAGTGGAAGCCACTGGTGGAAGCGATTGGCAGAAGTACATGCACCCAAAGTATCAAAAGCGAATCTTCTTCCCAAGCCTATGGAGTGAGAATGAACTACAAAACTGGGGCGTTGACAACCTAGAGAGTTACGCCATCTTAGATTAGAAAACATTTCAATGACAAAACCACACACATTTCACATTCCTGTAATGGGAACAAGCTACACGATCGATACACCGATCAGAGTAGCTCACTATGGAATTGACTCAGTCATATCCATAATTGATCATAGTCTGACCGAAAAAATGCGCATGCACTATGCGAAGAAGTATGATCTTGATTTTGAATTAATTCCAATTTCTGACAACGACGGACGAGCGAGAAGAATTTCAGCATACCTCAACCTCGTAAAAGATATTGTGGATATCAACTTTAAGAATCTCAAATCTTCTGGATTCAATTCGGGGAGTGAGCTTTCAAAATATTTCGAGATGCTCCCCGATTCTCCGCTCAAAGAGAAATACCGGTTAATGCTGAAAGCTGGAGAACACGATAAACCCAGATTACAACAAGATCTACTTGGTCTGATGAGCACTGGCTCCATTGATGTCAACATCATGACTAAAATCGATGGTCCTTCCTTGGATTCAAATAGGACCCCAAAACCAATCGAATTCAATGAGGCTCATGCTGCTCTTCGCGGTTTCGTTACAAGTAAAATTAAATCTTCGGTGGTTCTGTCAGCAGGATTAAATCCTAGGCTCTTTGGATATATGTCTTCGTTTAAGGAGTTTCTACCAAATGAGATTGGGGAGTTCAGCAAAAGGATCATTCTGAAGGTTAGTGACTTCCGGTCAGCACAAGTTCAGGGTAAGATGCTCGCCAAAAAAGGATTGTGGGTCAATGAATATCGAATCGAATCTGGTTTGAATTGTGGAGGGCATGCGTTTGCAACTCAAGGACATTTACTCGGGCCTATTATGCATGAGTTCAATTCAAATATGCCCGATTTGAAGACCGAACTGTTCTCCTTATACGCTTCGGCCATTGAAGATAAAATAGATCACATTCCTTCCGAGCTAGACATTGACATTTCCGTTCAAGGAGGTGTTGGGAATGAATTAGAACACAACTTGCTCCGAACGGAGTATGGTGCTAAATCAGTAGGTTGGGGATCTCCATTTCTGATGGTTCCTGAGGCGGTGAATATTGATATAGACACACTGGAATTATTGGAAGAGTCTCAGGAGGAAGATTACTTTTTAAGCGATGTATCGCCCCTTGGTGTTCGTTTTAACACGGTTAGGCATACCTCCTCCGAAGTGCAAAGGGATTCAAGAATTGAATCTGGGAAGCCTGGTTCACCATGCTTTAAGAAACATCTCGCCTTTAACACTGAATTCGGTGATAAGCCACTATGCACAGCTTCCAATAGCTACCAAAAGAAAAAGATTGCCGAGCTCAAAACAACGATTGAGGATGATGGGATGCTCGCCTCTGCAGTTAAGAAGGTGACTGAGAAAATCTGTTTGTGTGTTGGGTTAGCCAATGCCTCGCTGAAGAATTACAAACTAGAGATGTACAAGGGAATGGAAGGTGTGGTAGTTTGCCCCGGGCCCAATTTGGCCTACTTCTCCAACTCCGTGTCGCTTCAAGATATGGTTGATCATATTTACGGACGAACCAGTGTTCTTAACCAACGCAATCGTCCTAATATGTTTTTGAAAGAACTCAAAATGTACGTGGACTATTTTGAGGAGAAATGGGAAGAACAAAAATCCGAGATCAGCCAAAAACAGATTCAATATTTAGAAGCGTTTCGATCCAATCTCAATTCAGGCATCGATTACTACTCTCAGCTCATCTCTGAAGTTTCGAATTCGATTGTCGAGAAAGAGAAATGTTTTCGAGCCGACCTCGATGCGCTTCAGCTTGCATTGAATTCTACAAAACTTTCACTTAATCATTTGACATAGTCTGAAAGTCAAGCACATCATATACTGGACCTTGTGCGCTATTGGCGTCATTTACTCAGTTGTGGTTTATACTAGTGGAACTGCTACCCCTCTTCCGATAGTACATGATGCAGATGTTGCTTCTGGCCAGAGATTATTTCGAGAAAACAATTGTGTAGCATGCCACCAGTTCTATGGACTTGGAGGTTACATGGGGCCCGATTTGACGAACGTTATATCTGTCGAAGGCAAAGGCTCAGATTATGCACGTGTTTTTATTGAGTTTGGAACTCAGAAAATGCCCAATTTTCAGTTCACACAAACCGAGGTAGATCAACTGGTCAAGTTCCTAGAGTTCGTCGATGCTCATGGAAAGTACACTCCCGAAAACTATAATTTCTCGTGGTATGGAGCATATGAAGAAAAAGGGCAATGAAGGCCTTTGGTTTGTCGTCTTGGGATTGTTTTCATTGGCCGGAGGCATTTGTTTCGGCTTAGTTGCTGCGTTCCAATTTCTGTATCCTGACTTCATCCAGGCCCTACCCTTCTTTAAGTCCCGACCCTTACATGTTTCTATGGTTGTGGCTTGGATATTTAGCACTGCTGCCGGAGGAATCTATTACTACGTACCTCGCTACTCTAATCTTCAATGGCGCTTTCGAGGCTTGATTAAACTGCATTTTGCATTCTTCCTCGTTACTGGCCTTCTAATACTAGCAGCTTATGTGAGCGGGAAATTCGGAGGCAGAGAATATTGGGAGTTCCCTCCTGTTCTTGCGATACCCATATTCGTTTCTTGGATTTTCTTCGGAGTCAATTATTTCATAACTCTTAGGAAAAAAACCGGTCCATGGCCCGTCTATATGTGGATGTGGGGAACTGGAATAGTGTTCTTTTTCTTGACATTATCCGAGGCTTATCTATGGATATTCCCACACTTTACAGAGAACATTATTCGAGAAATCACCATTCAATGGAAGGCGTATGGCGCCTTAGTCGGTTCGTGGAATATGATGGTGTATGGCACGGCTATTTTTCTAATGACCAAAATCAGCGGAAACGAGGATCTCGCTAAATCAAAAATGGCCTTTGGATTGTTTCTTCTTGGATTCACCAATTTGTTGTTCGGCTGGGCTCATCACACCTACTTTGTCCCTTCTGCACCGTGGATAAGACACTTCGCCTATTTGGTGAGCATGACTGAACTTTTCATCCTGGGAAAAATCATTTGGGATTGGAGAAGCACATTGAGTTCTTACCAAAAACACCAGCATCTATTCGCCTACCGATTCCTTTTCGCTTCCGAAATATGGATCTTTCTTAATCTCGCCCTTGCCTTAGCCATATCCATCCCGGCGATCAACATTTTCACACATGGCACCCACATTACGGTTGCGCATTCGATGGGGAGTACAATCGGAATAAACACCATGATTTTAATGGCATCCGTTTATTTCATCATTCGTGAATTGATGCCAGCGAAAGAAGGGTTTAATGGGGACAAAACGACATCAGTTGGCTTTTGGATTACTCAAATAAGTTTGGCTGTCTTTTGGTTTGCATTGTTGGGAGCTGGAATTGTGAAAGGCTCAAATAGCAACCAAGCCTTCGCATCCGTAATGAGCGATGCTGAGCCTTACCTATTCACCTTTGCCTGTGCAGGTTTCTTCTTGATGATTGGGCTCCTAACCTTAATATATTCGGCTCTACGAAGACTACTCGGCTGACCACTTTATGGCTCACTCAGCTCTGAGTCTGAAGTGAACGTTGGATCCGTTAGCGATATCAAAAACGCAATTAAACTTGCCTTTTCTCCATCAGTCAGATTTAATCCCTCCTCTTTTCCTGCCTTAGTGAGAATTGGGTCGAGTGTGTTTGACGAATGCACCCCATTGTCATAGTGTTCAATCACTTCCTCGAGCGTGCTAAACCTTCCGTCATGCATGTAAGGTGCAGTGAGTTCTATGTTTCTAAGCGTTGGAGTTTTAAAAGCTCCGCGATCCAATTCGCTTCCCGTCACATTGAAGCGACCACTATTCGATTCATCAAAAGTTGAATCCAATCCAATGTTGTGAAATTCGTTGTCCGTGAAAAGTGGTGGGGCATGGCAATGAAAACAATCGCCCCGCTCTGAATTAAATATGTAGTAGCCTTCTAGTTCATCGGCATTGGGTTGGATATCTCCAGGGTAATACTGATCAAATCTAGAATTCGATGAAATCATGGTCCGAAAGAATTGGGCTAATGCCATGGCACACAATTCTTCGTCGATATCGCGCTCCCCGAATGCAGCATAAAACATGGATTGGTACTCACTCTTAGTCTCAATTCTCGAGACGTCCGTTTTGAAAAATTCTTCAACCTCAAAAAGCATAATGTCCTCAATTGTCCCTTCGACACCTCCTTCCCATAAGAAGGTATTCGACCAACCGAGGTTTACATGAGCTAAGACGGCCGTCCCAGAAGTATTAATAGTAAATGCTTGGTCTTGTTGATGGCAAGATGAACAGGACATCGTGCCCTGTGGATGAAGTAACGGGTCGTAGTACAATTTCCGTCCGAGCTCAATGCCTTCTACAGTGAGAGGATTTGTAGTTGCCAGTGGCATTTCAGGAAACCAACTAGGGTATTCAAGTTCCACCCTAGTAGGATTAAATACCGGCAAATCATTGGGTTCAGGTTCTGCTACATTGTTCTTACATCCGATAATGGACGTTCCGGCGCCAGTGATCACAAGAATAATTGCAAAGGTCAACTCTAGTCTCATCACCTACTTATTTTCAAGAGAAATGGAAAATACATTCCTGCCATTTTCTGATATCTGCCTCATCAACGGACCGCTGCCCATAGAGTAATTCTGATCATTTAAATCATATTCATTGGAATTTTTGAACCATTGCGAAACGTCCATTGTCAGAATTACAATTGGTGACTCATCATTAATGGCTATTGAATTTTCCAACTCAACTTCAATTAGATTCTCATCATTTCCAACATGCAATGCGTATCCATCACTTTCTCCTTCATGGTTCCTATAGTGTCCCTCCAATTTCAAAAAGTGGTATCCGCCGCCCATTGGCTCTGGCCACATCATGTTCGTATTCTCAATCGTCTTCGGAATTGCTTCGTGCTCATTCAAATCTGGAATGACTCCGATACTGAACTTCATCTTAGAATAAGTTGCCGGCGAAAGACTCAATGAAATGCCATAAGTTGAATTGTCTTCGGCATCAACATAGAAAGCCTCTTCGTCAAAGACCGCGTTGAATTCGTTGCCAACAAACTCAATCCCTGATATATAATATTGAAGTTTAGATACGTCAAACTCGTTTCCCGCTTGGTTGATGTACGTCGTGCCTTTCATTGCTAACTTGGCTCCATCAACCTCGTGTCTTATCTCAATGACAACCGAGACTTCATCAGCAATGTCGTCCTTTTTGCAAGCGCCAAGTTGTAAAAGAATTAGTACGGAACAACACGAGATCAACCTTTCTACATTCATGATATACAGCGATATACAAACCCTAAGATCACAAATGAACGCAGTAAGAATGATAAAGAATATGATTCACATCATTACTCGAAAATATGTGATGCCTAATCTAGGTTGTGAAGTGCGTCCTCCACAACGAGGCGCGCAACTTCAATCATATTGATGAATTCAACCTCGTTCCGGTCAGAAGGCATTTGTGGTTGTTTCAACTTGGAAAGTTTCATCTGAGCAAATTGAAGGCCGTCAAGAGTTCGTTCAATTCCCGCATTATTTGACATAATGCTCTTGATTTCCGCTATGTCGAAAGTCGCCGAAATCACGCCCTCGTTACGGTGATCCGACTCTTGTTGAACACTTGAAATTGGCTTTCGTTCATATGGTAATCGCGCTGCTCGAGCTGCAAAGACCAAAGCCTCAAGCAGTGAATTGGACGCCAGTCGGTTTGCTCCGTGCATTCCGGTTCTCCCAGCTTCGCCTAAACACAGCAAATTCGGAATGGAAGTTCGTCCCTTATTGTCAGTCACAATTCCGCCGCACAAATAATGAGCTGCTGGAACCACAGGTATCATCTCTTTGGACAAATTCAAGCCTAGTGATTGACATTTTTCAGAAATAGTTGGGAAGAGCTCAGCAAATTCAACTAGGTCAAAATGCCGGACGTCCAACCATACATAAGGAAAAGCACTTCTCTGCATTTCCAAAAAGATGGCCTTTGAAACGATATCTCGCGTGGCCAACGATCCTCGTGGATCATATTGAAACATAAAAGCTTCTCCGTCTTCATTCCTCAACTGTGCGCCATGACCTCTAACCGCTTCGGATATCAAGAATGACGGCGTCCGCCCTACTTCGTACAGAGCTGTTGGGTGGAACTGTACGAAGGCCATATCTTGAATTTTAGCTCCTGCCCTCGACGCCATCGCTATTCCATCACCTGTAGCAACGGACGGATTTGTCGTGACCTCATAAAGCTGACCAATTCCGCCTGTAGCTATTACAGTTGTCGAGGCGCTTATAATAGTGTTATCGCCATCCTTATTTAGAACTTGAACTCCTAAACACGCATCCTCATCCATTAGCAGATCAAGAGCGAGACACGAAGATCGAAAACGCACATTGTTCGTAGTCTTCAAAGCTCGCATGAGGCTATTTTGTATTTCAAGACCCGTTCGATCTTTGGCATGGACAATACGATTGGAGGAATGTCCCCCTTCTTTAACCATATCCAACTCACCGTCAATGTTCCTATCGAATGACGTTCCAAGGTTCATTAAGTTCTGAATTTGCTCCTTGCCTTCTTCAACTACGAATCGAACTACTCGTTCATCGCATAAGCCGCGGCCAGCATTCAATGTATCCTGGACGTGACTTTCAATTTCACTAAATACAGGATCAAAAGTTACAGCTACACCTCCCTGAGCATATCGAGTGTTGCAAACAGCTAACTCGTCCTTGGATAGGATCAGGATGTCTAATTTCTCGTGGTGAGAACTAAGACAATGAGCATAGTATAAGCCAGCTATTCCACCTCCCAGTACCACGACATCAACATTGTCGTTCTTCATTGCCCCAACCTTAGATTTCGAGCATTCGCTCTATCGGTATGCCAGCTTGCCTAATCAGCTGATCACTCAATTCAATTCGTGGTTGCTGATCACGTAGACACAGATAGAGTTTTTCGAGGGTATTCATCTTCATGTACTCACATTCGCTGCAAGCACAAGTATTCTCTTCGTAACTCGGTGCTGGCAAAAAAAGCTTCTGAGGAACGAGAGCGTTCATCATGTGTAAAATACCTGCTTCTGTGGCAACGATGTATTCTTTCGAATCATCACTTTGCACAAAGTCAAGCAGCTTTTTAGTCGAACCAATAAATGTGGCGATTTTTAATATGTGTTGTTCTGATTCAGGATGGGCTATGACTTTTGCCTGAGGATGGGACCTATGAAGGGCTAGCAATTTCTCAAGGCTAAAATCTTCATGAACCATACAGCTCCCACTCCACAAGAGCATTTTTCTGCCTGTAACTTTCTCTAAGTACTTGCCCAAATTCTCATCTGGTGCAAAAATGATGGGTTGATCTAGAGGAATTGAGTTTATCACCGCCTCTGCATTCGAGCTTGTACACACAATGTCACTCAACGCTTTAATCTCTGCCGAACAATTAATGTAGGTCACCACTGCGTGATCAGGGTGTTGTTTGACATATGAGCTAAAGTCCGATGGTTGACAAGAATCAGCAAGCGAGCACCCAGCCTTCAAGTCAGGTAGAAGAATGGTTTTACTAGGATTGATAATCTTGGCTGTTTCTGCCATGAAATGGACGCCAGCCAATACAATAACCTCGGCATCTGTTGAAGCCGCTTTTTGCGCCAGAAAAAGACTATCCCCAACAAAATCTGCTATTTCTTGAATTTCAGGAACTTGATAAAAGTGCGCTAGAATAATCGCTTTCCGTTCCTTCTTAAGTCTCGCAATCTCCCTCTGGTAATCTATCGTTTCTCCATGCATACATCCATCACCTACTACGAGCATTTTGAATGCCCACAACTCTTACAATTTAGGCATCCTTCCTCATAAACCAATGCCTCTTCCTCACATTTTGGACAAACATTATCCACGGGTTCAGAGCCGCTTTGAATATATCTCTTCAAACCGCGAATGACTCCGCTCTTCCAAGTATTTAGCGAATCATCATTTAGGTGGAGGTTATCAACCATGTGAACTACATAGGGCAATGGCATTCCATGTCTGAGCACTCCGCTTATAAGCTTTGCATAGTTCCAATATTCGGGATCAAAAGACCTCGAAAGACCACCGAGGATGATTTCGTAGCCATCTCGATCGAGGTATATAAAGTCATAACGACTCTTTCCGTTTGCGTCCTTTACCTTCTTAACAAATCCTGTAGTCACAGATTCAGGGAGATGAAAACTATCTTCTGCCCTACCAGTAAATATTTCATATGGCTCATCCTTCATCAACCCAATAACCGATATCCATGGTTCAGTTCCATTGTTAAATCTTACCACATCTGCATCGAGTGTTTCTGGTCGTTTAGGCGGTACGGAATAATCTGAAATTGACTTAGCATCATCCTTGTTATCATCAGAGACTAGCACACCTGATCTAGATCCATCCCGGTAAACTGTGATCCCCTTGCACCCAGCCTCCCAGCTCTCTTGATAAATCTGATTTACAAGTTCCGTGGTGGCTTCATTTGGAATATTGACGGTTACGCTGATCGAGTGATCAACCCATTTTTGAATTGCTCCTTGAAGCTCAACCTTTTTTACCCAATCAACATCCTGAGCGGTCGCGTTCTTATACGGAGACTCCTGGATTAGCTTCTCCAAGCGGTCGTGATCAAAGGATTTAACTTCATCGAGATTATATCCTTTCAGTTGAAGCCACTTCTCAAATGTGCGATGGAAGACATTGTATTCTTGCCAATGATCTCCGACCTCATCTACAAAGTCCACGCGAGCGTTTTTATCATTTGGGTTTATCTTCTTTCGTCTTTTGTACGCCACCATAAAAACAGGCTCGATACCAGATGAAGTCTGGGTCATCATGCTTGTAGTTCCGGTCGGCGCAATCGTTAAGATTGCAATGTTGCGGCGGCCATGTTTGGCCATCATTTGAGCGAGGTTAGGGTCTGACTCAAGCAATCGCTGGATAAATGGGTTTTCCACCTCGCGAGCAGCATCATAAATAGGGAATGAACCTCGATCGCGAGCTAGTTCAACAGAGCTTCTGTATGCCTCGATAGCAAGCGTTCGATGAACTTTCTCCGAAAACTCTATTGATTCCTGAGACCCATAAGTTAAACCGAGCGCAGCAAGCATGTCTCCTTCAGCTGTGATACCTGTCCCGGTACGTCGACCATTTTGACATTTCTCTTTGATGTTTAACCACAGATTTCTCTCGGTCCGTTTAATTTCCTTAGACTCTGGGTCATTGCCGATCTTTTCAAGGATTGAATCAATTTTCTCAAGTTCTAAATCAATGATATTGTCAGCTATGCGTTGCGCCATTCGCACATATCGCTTGAATTTCACAAAATCAAACTCAGCCTCTTCGGAAAATGGATTATTCACGAAGCTTAGTAGGTTAATGGCAAGTAATCGACACGAATCATAAGGACAAAGGGGTATCTCCCCACACGGATTTGTAGAGACAGTTCCGAACCCTTCATCCTCATAGCAGTCAGCAACAGATTCTCGTTTTATAGTGTCCCAAAACAAGATGCCTGGCTCAGCGGACTTCCATGCGTTGTGTACTATCTTTTCCCAGAGTGAACTAGCGTCGATTTCTTTGGTCGTGGTAGGATTATTTGAGCCTACTGGAAATCGCTGGATGAAAGCATCCCCTTTGATAACGGCCTGCATAAAATCATCGGTGATTTTCACCGAAATATTTGCTCCTGTGACCTTTGACTGATCCAACTTGGCATCAATGAAATCTTCGGCATCTGGATGCTCAATGGAAATGCTGAGCATCAATGCTCCCCGACGACCATCTTGCGCCACCTCACGCGTTGAATTGCTGAACCGTTCCATAAAAGGGACAACACCAGTTGAGGTTAGAGCACTATTCTTAACGGGAGATCCCTTTGGACGAATATGTGAAAGGTCGTGGCCAACTCCTCCTCTCCGCTTCATCAACTGCACCTGTTCTTGATCCGTTTGCATGATAGCACCATACGAATCTCCCTGTGTGGAATGACCAATTACAAAGCAATTCGAAAGGGATACAACCTGATGATCATTACCGATACCGGACATAGGTCCACCTTGAGGAATAATGTATTGGAATCGCGCCAAGGCTTCAAAAAAGTCACTCTCTTCCAATGGGTGAGGGTGCTTGCCATCCACACGCGCGATCTCAGAAGCTAGACGATGATGCATATCATCAGGGCTTTTCTCATAGTATTTGCCATCTGAGTCTTTCAAAGCGTATTTGCTCATCCAAACGGTCGCCGCAAGCTCGTCTCCTTCAAAATAGACAGTCGATTCCGCTAAAACCTCATCGTAAGAATATGTGATTGATTTTGATCGATTATCCGTGACTGACCGAACGGATATGTCTTTCTCGAGGGTTTCTTGCATGACAAAGGTTTTAGGTTTTTTCAAAACAGCGAGACCAAATGTATTCCCTCGACTACCGTCTAATTATGACGAAAATCATCTATGCAAATCCTGTCAACATTAAGCCGGTTAACAACCTATGAAGTCCTTGTCAATCCCGACTTTCAGTGTTGGATAATTTACTAGCTAATTTATCAACCATGTGCACTGTTAATTACTCATTAGCATTGATGTTGAATTAATAGATCGTATAACTATTTTATTGAATGTGATACGTCTAAACTCTTCCTTTCAATGGCTCGAAGTGAGCAGTAAAGTGACGCAAAAACCGAGGCTCCTCCGTTATCTTATATCCTGAGATTTCATTTCTTTCATTTTTCAGATCCCTGAACACTTCTAATACGTATTCGATGTGACTCTGCGTATAGACTCTGCGTGGAATTGCCAATCGAACTAACTCCATTGGTGAAGGAATTAGCTCTCCTTGCTCATCGTACTTCCCAAACATCACTGATCCTATTTCGACTGCTCGGATTCCACCTTTGAGATACAGTTGGCAAGCGAGTGCCTGACCTGGGTATTCGTGAGCGGGAATTTGAGGGTAAAAGCGAGCGGCATCGATGTAAACAGCATGTCCTCCCACGGGTAAGAGGAGAGGAACACCCATAGCCTCAAGTCCATCACCCAGGTACTTCGTGCTTTTCATTCTGTACTCAAGGTATTTTTCATCAAATACTTCCTCTAAACCAATAGCGATAGCTTCCATGTCACGTCCTGAAAGTCCACCGTAGGTTGAAAACCCTTCAGTGATGATCAAAACATTTGTACACTCCACTGCAAGCTCCTTGTTCTTAAGCGCCAGAAACCCTCCCATGTTAACCAAACCATCTTTTTTGGCGCTCATCACAGCACCATCGGTGAGTCTGAACATTTGTTCGGCAATTTGCTTATAACTCAGCTCTGAATAACCGTCTTCCCTTTCTCGGATGAAGTAAGCATTCTCAGCAACCCTGCAGCAATCCAAAAGGAAGAGGATGTCAAATTCATCACATATGGATCTTATGTCCTTTGCGTTTGACATGCTCACTGGTTGTCCACCTCCGCTGTTGTTCGTCACTGTTAGAATTACCGCGCCGATCGATTCGCCCCCTCGCTCTTCGATGATTGATCGAAGCTTGGTCACATCCATGTTGCCCTTAAATGGGTGTAGAGACTGAGGTTGAGTTCCTTCTGGAATGGGTATATCAATAGCCTCAGACCCCGTAAACTCAATGTTTGCCCGAGTTGTATCAAAGTGGGTATTGCTAATAAATGTTTTGCCTTCACCCCCGAGTGCAGAATAGATAATTCGTTCAGCGGCGCGACCTTGGTGTGTTGGCAATACGAATTCAAAGCCAGTGAGTTTTTTAACGACTTCCTCCATTCTTTGCCATGATCTAGAACCAGCATATGCTTCATCTCCCCGCATTATTCCCGACCATTGCTCGGCGCTCATGGCAGACGTTCCGCTATCGGTTAAAAAATCTATCATGACACTATCTGCATCCAGTTGGAATGGGTTGTAATGTGCTGCTTCTAAAAACTCAATTCTTTGCTCTTCATTCGTTACGGCAATGGGCTCAACCATTTTAATCTTGAATGGTTCAATAATCGTCTTGTACATGCTTCCGGAGATTTAGTGACAGCTAATAATTTTAGTCAAGGGTATGCCAAAAAATAGAGATTAGGAATGACTGCTGTCAGGATGAAACAGGTCCAATTTATCAGCTCAGATTCGGCAATTCAAATAACCCTTTAAACACAGCACTTGTTTGCTATTCCCATCATCTCAGAGGAGGTTTACAGCCGGTTAAAAACATGATTCTCGACAGGTCTAGCAATCGAGAGCCCTGTATACCATAATCTCTTCTAAATTCGATGGAATTAGAGACCTCAACAAGAAATTGAATGCGGAATTCAAGAATTTGTTGTGGATGGGTTAAAGAGTAATTAACTGAGAATATCAACGATCGCTAAAGATCGTCATTGAGACTTCTAAGGTTCAAATTAAAAGATGATATAATGTTCTCGAAAGCATGCGAATATGCGATACGATCAATCGTATTCATTGCTGCTCAAAATGAGCAGGGAACTCAGCGTGTAGGCATTAAAGAGATTTCTTCCCAGCTCGATATCCCCGAAAGATTCACATCCAATATTTTACAGACTCTTACTAAGCGCAATCTCATCCAAAGCATAAAGGGACCAAATGGTGGCTATTCCCTTGATTATTCAAAGTCGTTAACGCTTTGGGATGTGATGGTTGAAGTTGATGGCGATAAGTATTATCAAGAATGCGTATTGGGGCTTCATGAGTGCAGCGATACTCAACCTTGTCCAATTCACAACTCATTCTCAGATATTCGGGATCGTCAAGCTCACATGCTCAAGTCCACACATATCGCTGACCTCGCGGTTGATCTAATAGAAGGTAAAATTCACCTGAACAGGAAGCTAAGGAGCTAATCTGATTATCCTCCAGTTATCCTTGCCCAGCTCAAACAAAAACCGGTCATGAAGTCGGGCTGTCCTGCCTTGCCAAAATTCGATCGAATTTGGAATAACAACATACCCGCCCCAATGGGGAGGTCTAGGAATTGGTTTCCCTTCAAATTCCTTTTCAAATTTAGCGACTGATTCCAAGAGCTGCTGTCTGCTTGAAAGCTGCTTGCTTTGAGGTGAAGCCCAGGCACCTATTTGACTCTCTCTCGGTCGTTTAGCAAAGTACTCGTCAGACATTTCAGCTGGTATCTTTTGTGCAATCCCAGTTATACGTACTTGTCTATCAAGCTTGGTCCACAGAAAGTTGAGCGCGACTTTTCCGTAGTCTCGAATCTGTTCTCCTTTGTTGCTAGTATAGTTTGTGTAGAAGATGAATCCTTCTTGAACTAGATCCCGCAGGTAGACAACTCTTGATCTAGGCATGCCATCGGAATCAACAGTCGAAACCGTCATGGCGTTGGGGTCTTCAACCTCACCCATAATCGCTTCCTCGAGCCATTTCTTAAACAAGAACAAAGGATCCTGAGGGAGGTTATTCTCATTCAATTCGCCGTGATCGAAATCTCGACGCGAATTGCGCATTTCATCTAAATTTTCGCTCATAGTAAAATGAGTTGTGAAGGTATCTAATTGTTCAGAAATCCTTCCTTCTGGCTCTGTAAACAAAGAGAAATTGTGGAACAACGATCCAAAGTAGCATTGCTCCAATGGAAACTCCAACCCCCAATCCGGTTCCAAAGAATTTCTGGAACACAGCTCCGGAATAGCCCATCAATGCGGAAACATCTAATTGTAACATGATGAATATCCGTGAAAGGTCTATTGGATTTAATAGACTCAATATGATGGCGTGTTCCTCAATCGGATATTCTGAAAAAACAATGAAGTACATGAGCATCAAGCCGTCATAGATGACAGCCATGAAAAGCCATAGCGACAATGCCATTCCAATTCCTCTGAGCTTATCACGAGTGGCAATCGCGATTAAAAACGCCAATCCCGAAAAGATGAATGAGAGAAGAACACCCGTCAACATTAGCAGCAAGAGCACTTGAATGTCTTCAATTCTGGGCGCCGACATTGCCATTCCGAGTGCCAGGCCAAAGCCAACGCTCAAGGCTAACATCACTGCTATTCCCATATACATTCCGATAAAAGTGTGTGACCTTTTGATTGGCTGTGCCAAGAGAAGGAAAAGAAAGTCAGTCTTGTTGAAAAAGTACATGCTTGTCATCATCGTACTCACCAATGGAGTAATCAGAATGATGATGTTCATGATACTAACCACGCCCCTAGTAAATGACCCCGTGAAGTAGACTAAGGCGTAGGTAGAGAGGGCAATAAACAGTGTATAAGCTATGGCCCAAACCGACCTCAGGTTGTCCATAAAGACAAACTTGAATATGCTCCAGATCGTTTTCATGCTTCAGCTTTAAGGAGATGAGCAATACTTTGCTCTAGGTTGGGTTGGTTCGTTGATTTTATGAGCTCTTCGGGTTTGCCCTGATACACAATTTTACCCTCTAGAAGAAAGGCGATTTCGTCGGCAACTTCTTCTACATCGCTCATAATGTGGCTTGTGAAGAATATAGTCTTGCCTCTTTCCTTTTCCTCGAGCACTAGTCTTTTGAAATTTACCCTTGAAACCGGATCAAGTCCAACGGTTGGCTCATCAAGAATAATAATGGGACTGTCAAAAAGAAATGCTAAAACCGCACTTACCTTTTGTCGTGAACCACCGCTGAGAACACCCAACTTCTTGCTCATATGACCTTCTAAATTGAAGTATTCAATCAATTGAGTTGGATCAGCATCTACCCCGCGGATGTCACTGATCAATTGGATCAAGCGAATTGCACTAATGTTCTCCGCAAACCTTGCGACCTGGGGCATGTAGGAGATGTCTTTTCGCGATTCTACGCTCGTAGATGGAATACCATTGACCGTTATCGTTCCGGAGTTTGGTCGAACCAAATTCAGGATGCATTTGATGAGAGTTGACTTGCCTGAACCGTTCGGTCCGAGCATGCTAATTACCCTCCCTTCCTCGATGGTCAGGTCAATGTCTCGGAGGACTTCATTCCTCCCCCACCGTTTAGAAACTGAGTTTAAGGTGATCATTGATTAGCTTCATTTGAGGTTTGATATCTACCAGGCTCTCTGGCGTCAATACTGGAGTGACTTTTTCGGCAAGATTCAATAGGTCTATAAATGTACTTCGCATCAAAATGATCGAAGCCGGCGACTGAGCGATGATGTATGTAAATAACTTCACAGGTCGAAATGGAATATCACCAATACCATCACTGTTCAAATCGTACCCGCTGTACTCTTCCCAGAAGTTCCCTGTAAAATCATTGTAATTCGACCTTGAATTGGTCGTTACATCGAATGAGTTTTGTAAAAAGTCGTTGGCCGAAATCACATTATCCGTGCAATTACCCATCACTCTAAACGCGTATCCATTGCCATCAAATCGATTATTTTCAATTGAACATCTCATGGTGTTATCGGCGCTTATGGCAATTGTATTATTCGCAAATAGATTTTCACTTAATCGCGAGTCAGTTATGTCCTTAAGCAGCAATCCATAAGAAGATGTCCCCCAATTATCAACGAACTGGTTATTCTCCATCACAACTTTGGTTGAATACATTACGGCAACACCGGCCCCATTTTTATGGAATGTATTTCCGCGGTATTCATTTTCGTGTGAAAACATAAAGTGCAGTCCATATCGCATATTAGACTCGCTCCAATTATTCTCAATCTTGCTTTTATCAACGAATTCGAAGTAAATGCCGTCGCGGTGGTTTCGAATCTGATTGTTCCTAATTGTCATGTTTTTGCAATACCAAAGATGGATTGCATTGCCATTGGAAGATTCTAGGTATGAATCCGTAGTTGCGTCGCCTTTTACATCGCAATTCTCAATGATTCCATGCTTGCTCTTTTCAACTAGAATTCCGAAGAAGGAATGACGTACAACTACATTTCTGATCACCAAGTAATCAGAATTATTGCATTTCAGAGCAGCTCGGTCTTCGATGTAGTTGGTGGATACATTTCTTAACTGAATATCAGAAATTGAAACACTGTCGTGATGGATGTATAGTATGGTCGATCCATTTCCATCGAAAATGGCCCCCTCTTCGCCTCGAATCGAAATTGCTTTTTCAACGATCAACTCCGAAACAGTGTAGACACCCTGTTTTATCAAAAGGACATCTCCGTCTGAAGCAAATGCGTATGCACTTTGCACGTCCTTGAACTCACAGCTGGGACATACTTCGAGAGTTCTTCCATTGAGCATGAAAGAACATAAAACGCCTAAGATTGTGACGACGGTTTTCACTTCTTGTATTCGGAAAGAATTTCCTCCCAAGTATAAAGCTTACCTGCTTTGGTTTCGAGATGTACTAACGCCAAATCAGAATGCGAAAATGCATTCAGGAATCCTCCCATCGGGCTAGGCATTTCTTCAGAAACCAGATAACAAGCCTCTCTTGCATCAATGAACTTCTGAGGTCGTTCAAAATCAGTTACGACAGCTTGATCAACTTCATCTTCTGTGTCATGCCAATAATGCAATAAGCATTCAGCTGAATCAAATTTGTAGGTGCGTCCTTTTTTGGTCACCACCTCACTGCCAAATTTTGGATCCATGATTCGCATTTGACACCAATGGCAATCGTCCTGACCATAGGAAATTGGTTCAATGGTTCGGCTGCATCCTAAAAGGAAGACGAGAGACAGCAATAAGATTGTTTGGCTTGTAATCTTAGTCATTGGATGTTGGAATTCGTGAACTTCGGACATACCACTTCTCATGGATCATTGCCCAAAACATCAGGAAGCAAGATAGAGCCAAACATATTCCGCCAATATGTGGATACGAGACCGCCTTAAAGTTCAATAACCACTTCGATCCAAGTAAAGGCGGTTGATAGACCATGCCTTCGATCTGAATTGCAGCATGGGGATCAAGATTATGTCCATAATCATACTCCCAAAGCCAAAAGTCAAATATTCCAAGCAAGCTAAGAACCAACAGTGACGAGGCGTATACGTACATCCACTTTGGTTCATTTTTCCACCAAACCAAAAGTCCAAGTAGAATTAATAATCCTCCTATGTAAGGAAAGATTTTAAGCTCAGGGATTGAGTCTGGTTCAATCATCTGCATCCCTATGTAGTGATTGAGGATGTTGATATTTTGGAGTGTGTTTTCTTCATGTCCAGTTATCTTGTTTACCCAGATATACATCTCGATCCCTTCGGGGTACTGAGGAGCCTCCAAGGCAATGTACCACAAGGGTTGAAAGTAGATACCAGCAAGAACAACTGCGGCAATAAGAGTGTAGGCTCGAGTTAATGGTTTCATCTATGCGTTATTAATACCACCGGCGCCAATCCTGCATTTGCAGGATTGGCATTACGGTGAATCCAATCAAAAAATGAAAGTTAAAAGATCTGTTTTATTGGTCCTGAATTTAATCCTGCTCTCCAAGCCAACTCCTGAGTTCTACATCAGAACCAGCAGCTGAAACTCTAACATAACCCTGCATTTCTTGGTGGAGCGCCGAACAGAAGTCTGTACAATAGAATGGAAAGACCCCAGGTACTTTTGGCTCCCAATACAATGTTCGTGTGGCACCTGGCATTATTAAGGTTTCAGAGTTTTGGGCACCCAAGACCGCGAATCCGTGTGGCGTATCCCAGTCTTGTTCAAGGTTTGTTACGTGCCAGTAAACTTTGTCACCAACCTTAACACCTTCGATGTTGTCAGGAGCAAAGTGAGATCTGATAGAAGACATGTAAACATGCACTTCGTCCCCTTCTCTTTCGACCCTCGCATCTTCTTCAGACTTAACTGCGTATGGGTGAGTGTTCTCAGAAAGCTTGTAGAATTTTTTAGTGTTCGGTTTAATCAAGTCAGCCGGACATCCTTGGGCATAATGAGGCTCGCCATCCGTTGGGAAGTCTAAAAGAAGCCTCATCTTATCTCCGGTAATATCATAAAGCTGAGCACTATGAGCAAGCTCTGGGCCAGTTGGTAGATATCGGTCTTTGGTTATTTTGTTCAATGAAACGAGGTACTTTCTCCAAGGCTTCATTGAGCCTCCACCTGGTATGCTTAAGTGACCAATTGAATAGTATGAAGGAACACGGTCGATAACCTCCCAAGTTCCAACGTTCCATTTCACCACCTCAGAAGAGATGAAGAATGAGGTATATGCATTTCCGTCTCCGTCAAATTCTGTGTGGAGTGGACCGAGGCCTCCGGACTTAACGACACCAGTTACAACTTCGTCATACTTAAGCACAGGAATACCCTCGATAGTAGTCTCGAAGCTCTCAGCAGCAATCGCCGCTTCCATTTTGCTAAAGGAGTGAACTGTAAGGTCAGCACTTAATTTACCACATCCAACGATGTACTCACCCGTTGGGTTAACATCAACTCCGTGTGGAGATTTTGGTGTTGGTAAGTAGTATATCAAACCTGGGCAATCAGCTGGGAAAAGCACTTTTACTTTGTCTCCAACCTTAGAAGTTGCAATTCCAGAATTGTGATCTACTTCATTGTTGTAGTACTCAGCATCCCATTCTTTGAAATTGCCTTGAGCGAGATACTCTTCTGCTTTCTTCCAGTTGACCGCAGCGATGAAGTCTTTGTCATTTTGAGAAGCGGTTGCTTCTTTCATGGTAGATCCTTTCTCTGTATTGTACGTTGTAAAGAAAGTCCAACCGTGTGAGGGGCCCTTTCCGCTTGCAGCTAGATCATAGTCGAAGCCAGGAACCATTATTTGGAAGGCCATTTCCATATCTCCATCTTCTTGGTCAACACTAATGAATGAAAGCGTTCCATGGAAGTTCTCCTTGTACGTTTCAATCGACACATCCTGCTGTGGAATCGGCACAGAGAATCTTGTACCAGCAACCAAATACTCTGTGTTCATTGTCAGGTAGGGAGAACTATGGTTACCCGCACTGTGAGGAATTTCAATGATCTCTACAGTTTCAAAGGTGGTAAGATCAATTCGAGCAATCCGAGGAGTGTTGTTAGCATTAATAAACAACCATCTTCCATCGATCTCGCCGTTAGTCTGACTAAGCTTGGGGTGGTGAGAGTCATCCCATGGAATACTACCGTGAGACGTCTCCAACATTGCCTTGGTTTCTTCATCGAAACCGTATCCTTTTTCAGCGTCGACAGAGAATACAGGAATTCTCCTAAACATTCTTCCTGAAGGCAGTCCAACTACCGAGACCTGTCCGCTAAATCCACCGGAGAAGAACTCATAGAATTCATCATGTTCTCCTGGTGCTACGTAAACTGCTTCAGCGGCGCTTGAGTTGTTCAAGGCTCCTGAAGATTGTGATTGAGATTGGTTTTGACCTCCACCCCTGCAAGAAGCTAAGAATGCTCCAGCAGCAAGGAAGGCCATTAGTTTGATTGTGGTTTTCATCATTTATTATTTAAAGAGTTCTATTCAGTTTCTGTTGGAGTATAAGATCTGAAGTACTCGAGCACTGCTCGTGCCTGATCCTCAGTTAGATTTTGATTAGCCATTGGTGATAGATACTCAGCAAAAAGCGCTTTGGCTTGCGGATCTTCTTTCACCATTTGTTCAGGATTCAAAATCATGTTCATCACCCACTCAGGTGAGCGTTTGTCAAGGACGCCATCTAATCCAGGTCCGACATGACGCTTGTCCATTTTGTGGCATGCAACACACATCTGAGAGAAAATTTCCCCTCCCTCAGCAGCAAGCGCTGCATCTATTTCTCCAAGCTCTACACTCGAAACTGGGCCAACTCCATTTGGACTTGCTTCGGGTTCCGGGGTGTAGATTTCCATCGGCTCGGCACTGGTTTCTGTCGTGGCCTCTTCGCCACCTCCGCACGCTGAAACTCCAGCGAAAAGCAGTGCTATTCCGATAACTGATACTGTCTTATTCATTATTTCTGATTGAATTGATTTGGTATGATTATCCTTCAGGTGGAAGTAAAACTGCATCCACTACATGTACGATTCCGTTAGCAGCCTTAACTGTTCCAAGAATTTTGGCCCCGTGAACATATGTTCCATCATCGCGTACCTCTACTTTAATGTTGTGGCCAGAAGCGACAAACAGACTCTGTCCATCCTTCAAATCATCAACATCGTAAGATCCTGGAGCAGCGTGAAATTGGATGATCGACGTGAGCGTCATCTTATTTTCAGGCTTTAGTAAAGTTTCCACTGTTCCTTCCGGAAGGGCATCGAACGCGGCATTCACAGGAGCAAACACCGTAAGTGGGCCATTATTGGCCAAAGCAGTAGTTTGTTCGGCTGCTTTGCATGCTGCGACCAGCGTAGTGTGATCAGCGGAGCCCAGAGCAACTTGTAAAATGTTGGGAGTAGACTCTCCATCATTTATTCCTTCTTGCCCGGATCCGAAGTCTTGTTCTTCCACTGTTGCGGTTGCGTTTCCAGAAGCATCATCATTTGTTTGATCGCCTCCTGAACACCCAACTGCTAAAAGCGAAATGGTCATTAATACCAGAATTGGTTTTGTCATCATTTATTGGTTTGGTTTCACAGGCCAAAACAAGATCACAGGGATTAGGCAAAACATGACCGTTGTCAATGAGCAGAATAAGAGATGTTAGATTTTCACATGTGTTTGTGTTTTATTAACCCTTATGCCTTCAGTTGAAACTTGCGGATGCGGGATGGGGATGAGTTCTTATATTGCCCGCCGTATGCACATTTCAGAACCTCTAATCACCAACGACGCCATCATTCTGGGCATCCTCATGGGTCTCTTGGGCGTTATCTTTTACACGTCGTCCCTACCCGGAAAATGGAATCGCTTTTATAAAGTAATCCCCGCTCTTTTGCTATGTTACTTCTTGCCAAGTGTCTTCACTTCGCTAGGAATTATCGCTCCAAAATGGTATGATCTCAGCGCAATTGCGGAGCATTTGATTGCTCTTGGTCATCATCTGCCCACCAATTGGAAAACGACAGATTTAGAGGCTGGAATCGCAGCTCTTGGTCTGGGTGAATCTGATCTGAGTGCGTTTAAAAAAGAGTCCAAGCTTTACTTCGTTGCCTCCCGTTACTTCCTACCAGCCAGTCTGGTGTTGCTTACAATAAGCATTAGCATCAAGGAATTGGTAAAGCTGGGACCGAAGGCATTGATCATGTTCCTTACCGGTACCGTTGGAGTTGTCATTGGAGGTCCACTTGCCATACTTACTTTCTCTTACATCTCACCTGATGTAGTTGGTGGTGTAGGACCGGAAGCTGTATGGCGAGGCATGACAACCATTGCAGGCTCATGGATTGGAGGTGGTGCCAATCAGGCGGCCATGTTTGAAGTTTTTCAACCAAGCTCTCGACTTTACTCTATCATGATCACTATTGACGTCATTGTAGCTGAGATTTGGATGGCCTTCCTCCTACTGGGAGTTGGCAGAGCGGAAGCCATCGATCGCTTCTTTAAGGCGGATGCCAGCAGCGTAGAGAATTTGAAGAACAAAATGCATGAATTCAGTCAGAAGCACGCTCGAATCCCATCTATGAACGACTTATTCATCATTCTGGGAATTGGAGCGGTAGGAACTGGTATCGCGCACTTATTTGCTGATTGGCTGGCGCCATTTATCGGCGAGAATTACCCGATGCTGAAAAAGTTCAGTCTTGACTCAGGCTTCTTTTGGCTTATTGTGATTGCAACAACCATTGGACTCGCGTTGAGCTTTACCAAGCTTAGGAATTATGAAGGCGCCGGTGCATCCAAAATTGGAGGAGTATTTATTTACTTCCTCGTAGCTACCATTGGAATGAAGATGAACGTGATGGAAATCTTTGACAATCCCCTACTCTTCCTCGTTGGACTATTATGGATGGCGATACATGTGGGCATGATGATTATCGTGGCAAAGCTGATTCGAGCTCCATTCTTCTTTCTCGCTGTCGGCTCAAAAGCGAACATCGGGGGAGCAGCTTCAGCTCCCGTTGTAGCTGCAGCATTTCATCCGTCCTTAGCTCCTGTTGGAGTATTACTAGCTGTATTAGGATACGCCCTAGGGACTTATGGCGCGTGGATTTGTGGCTTGCTCATGCAGGCAGCTGTACAGTAGTCAATCGACAATTGTCGATTGGTATTTGTTCAGAACAAAAGGAAGCTCAGGATAAACACAATCGCAAAGTAGCGCGCAAATGCCCCAGCCGAATAGAAGACAGCGCTGGGCTTGTCCACGAAAAAGATGAGACAAGGAACACCTATAAATATGAGAAAGAACAAATAGGGTGGTTTGTCGACCCCACCTACTTCATATTCTTTAAAATCCTGGTTGATGATGTGGATTCGGGGAACATCACGAAAGATTAATGTCTCTGCATAGCTAACATGCGAATTCAATCCAATCTTATTTCCTGCAGCGCTTGCTACTCTCACAACTGCACCATTCCCGAATTTGATGCGATAAGCCCTGGTAAACTCAAATCCTAAAATATTCCAATTTATGGCTTGCTTCTCAGCAACATAGCCATGCCTTTCACGAGTGACTAAGAACGAATCTGAGAGTATAAGAAAGAAGAAAACCAGAGATGTATATGCCATGAACATGGTCCAAGGGTAAAGAATGCTGCTCCTGAAGCGAGCAAATTGCTTTGCCTCCCTCTGTAATTCCACTTGTTCAAAACGCTTGGCTTTTTCTCTTGCCTGACGGATTGCTTCCTCTCTCGAAAGCCGAGTTCGATCTCGATCACGACCAGAAGGAGTCTGATCCTTAACTTCAAGCTCGACCTCATGGTCACGCCAGGTCTGGTCCGCGGTAATGATGATCTCGTATGCTTTTTGAACTTGGATGAACAGCTCGTGAGCCGCAGCGCTATCGTTGATATCCGGGTGGTACTTCAGCGCCTTTTTCCGAAAAGCCTTTTTCACCTCATCGATTGACGCCTTGCTTTCGAGGCCCAAAATCTCATATGCTTTTTCGAATCGCTGCATTTAGTCTAAAACGAAATTAAGCGGTAGAGGTTGATTGAGCAGAAGGGTGATTGGTGGAAGAGTACATTTGGATTTCAATGATCACAGACTTCAAGATTGGTGATAAAGTGCGATTGGTTGATGAAGATGGCGAAGGCTTGATCAAAGCAATCAAGGATTCAAAAATCTGGGTAGAAATCGATGGGTTTGAAATGCCATTTACAGCATCCCAAGTGGTCAAAATAGAATTTGACGACCTCATCGCGGACGCTTCAGTAAAAATGAGTCCAAAGGATCGTGAAATGGCCAAACAAAGCCGACAAAAGCTTGATGATCTTGGCCAGACTGAGCATTCTGTATATGAACTCGACCTCCACATCGAAGAGCTTTTGGACAGGCATGACAGGATGAGCAATGCCGAGATTCTGAACTATCAGATGTCAAAGTGCCGAGCTTTTGTGCGTGAAGCAATCGACAAACGATATCCAAAAGTGGTATTGATCCATGGAGTTGGCGAAGGTGTATTGAAAGATGAAATCCACCATTGGCTGCATGGCCTAGATCACATTGAGTTTCATGACGCTCCTTACCGAACCTATGGATATGGTGCCACAGAGGTGCTAATACGGCGCTAACCTATAGTTTTGCATTGCGAACCGATCTGTCGCTCCTTCGGGAGAGGAAAGTCCGGACAGCGCAGAGCGCCGAACCTTTGGAAACGAAGGGTGTCTTTGACACAGAAAGTGCCACAGAAAATAAACCGCCATGCTTGCATGGTAAGGGTGAAAACGTGAGGTAAGAGCTCACGCGTTGTACTGGTGACAGTACTCTGGGTAAACCTTTCGGGCTGCAAAGCCATGTATACCTGGGCTTGAGAGCTGCTCGCTCGATCCAGGAGGGTAGGCCGCGCAGATAAATGGCAGATGCTTCACTCTCGGGTGAAGAACAGAATCCGGCTTATAGGTTTGTAAATATGGCCTCGTTCCGCGAAAGCAGAACGGGGCCTTCTTGTTAGTCGTAACTAATCCTCTGGTGGAAAATACCCTTCAACGCCGTCTTGAGGACGTCTTTGGCCGTATTGATGTCTTTAAATGTGAGCGGTGACTCTTCGAACTGTCCCTCACCTCTTTGATATTCAACGATGTTGTCAACCAACGATTCGAGTGCTTCGTGGTCATACTTCTTCAAACTCCGTGATGCAGCTTCCACAGAATCAGCCATCATCAAGATAGCTTGCTCCTTCGTTTGTGGTTTTGGTCCTGGATACGTGAATCTGGTCCGATCCATGTTCGGATCTTTCTCCAACGCCCTCTTCATAAAGTACTGTACCGTACTGGTTCCATGATGTGTCTGAATGAATTGCACGATGTCGAGAGGAATGTTTTGATCACGCGCCTTTTCAATTCCTTGTGTCACATGAGCGATAATGATGGCCGCACTTTCTTTTGGCTCCAAATCGTCATGCGGATTATTCTCCGGCAGCTGGTTCTCAATAAAGAATTGTGGCTCATTCATCTTGCCAATGTCATGATACATCGCTGCCGTTCTTAGCAAAACAGAATTGCCCCCAATTTTAGAAGCGATCTTCTCCGCGAGGTTTGCTACCTGAAGTGAATGCTGAAACGTCCCGGGCGCCTTGATGGCCAGTTCCTTTAAAAGTGGTTGATTGCTATCCCCGAGTTCGAGAAGTGTCGTTTCTGAAATGTATCCAAAGACTTTCTCTACCAAATAGATCAAGGGAAACACCAAGGTGCAGAGCAAACTGTTGATGGCAAACCATCCGAAGTAGGCTGGGTCAATTGCGCCAATGCTTCCATTTTGCGCGACCGTCATGAACGTATAGATGCCAGAATACCCAACGAAGACAACAAGTGCGGTGGCCAACATCCGTGACCTTCTAGTAGAAGAAGCTTGATACAATGTGGCAAATGAAATGGCGCTCACTTGAACAATTGTAAATTCCAGGGGTTTTTTAGAGAACAAAGCGACGATGAGTGCGATGATTAGAAAGCTAAAAAGCGATATACGGAAGTCGTAAAACATCCGAAGCAACAGCGGTGCTATTCCGATAGGTATTGCATAGACCGAAATGGTATCACTGCTATAGGCCAATGATGTCATGATAAAGCAAACACTCAATAAGGTCAGTGACAAGGTCACGGGTCGAGGATCATTAAACATCCGATCTTGACTCAAGTAAACGAACAACATCAGCAGTCCAAGCAAGACAACTACAACTCCCATCTCGCCAACCAAAGACCATTGAAAACCGGTTTCCGAAATGGTTCGTTCTGAATATTCAGCTTTCAGACTTTCTAAGATTCGATAAGCCTTCTCGTCGACTAGGTCTCCCTTATCAATTATGGCTTGACCGCGATTGATCTTCCCTTCTACCGTAATTATTTCGTCGTAAGAAGCAAGCAACAACTTCGTCGTTAGGCTATCATTGAAAATAAGGTTTGGCGTCAAATTCTCAATTAGGACCGCAGCTACATTTTCTTGGCATATCGAATCTACGTTCCCTTGTATCCATGCGCGTATAGAGTCGACAGCGAGTTGAATGTTTTGGATGTCCTTCAACTCTTTGGTCTGAAGCTCTCCGTTTTGATGCAAGAATATTTTTTGGAAAGGTGATGCATTCTTAAGGTGATCATCTTGTTTGATGATTCCCTTAGAAACAGTGAACATCGCATACTCGAAACTGGGGTCACGGAGTGAATCACAATTGGCTGAACTATCCCAGTCTACAGCATCCCAATCACGTAACATTTTGTCCAATATGGCATCTCCCATCGTTGGATCCAGTGAGAAAACAGGGAATTGAGATTCTTGGATTTGCTCCTTTTCAGTACTGAGTTCATCAGCCATTTTCCGAATCCCAAAATCAAAGGGAGCGAAGAGCTTGTCATGCTTCCATGGCTGATTGAGTTGGTATTCGTATTTGAACAACCCAGCTTTTGGAAGGAAGATGAATATGACCAACAACGTAAGCAGGAAAGCTGCAGCCCGTTGTATCAAAGCATAGTTTTTAATCCGATCTCTCCAGCCGTAATTCATCGCGACGAAAATATATCAATGCACAATTATCAATTGACAATTATCAATATTCAATTGGCAATCGTCGATTACCCATCCGAAGCTGTCGATAGACAATGCTCTCAGCATGATGCATATCGCATTTCTGAATAGTATTTTTGCCGCCTCAAAAAATTGAAGATTATGAAAGATGTTGTCATCGTCAGTGCCGTCCGAACTCCAATGGGAAGTTTCATGGGAAGTCTATCGTCCGTCCCAGCCACAAAGCTTGGAGCAGTTGCCATCAAAGGTGCCGTTGAACGTGCGAGTATCGACCCAAATAGCGTTCAGGAAGTTTTTATGGGAAATGTTCTTCAAGCTGGAGTTGGACAAGCACCTGCTCGTCAAGCCGCCATGGGAGCTGGATTAAGTACGGAGGTTCCTTGCACTACAATTAATAAAGTATGTGCTTCTGGAATGAAGAGCATCATGCTCGGCGCTCAGTCGATCATGACTGGAATGAATGACATCGTTGTTGCCGGTGGAATGGAAAACATGTCTCAAACGCCGCACTACGTTTCTATGCGGAACGGACACAAGTACGGAAATGGCAAAATGGTTGATGGAATCATCAATGATGGTTTGATGGATGTTTACACCAATCAATTGATGGGAACTTGCGCAGAACTCTGCGCTAAAGAGCATGAGTTTAGTCGTGAGGACCAAGATAATTTTGCCATCTCATCATACAAAAAGTCAGCAAAGGCTTGGGAGAATGGATGGTTCAAGGATGAAATCGTCCCGGTGGAAATTCCTCAACGAAAAGGAGACCCAATCATATTCGCTGAAGACGAAGAGTACAAAGCCGTAAAATTTGAGAAGATTCCTCAACTAAGAGCAGCATTCGCAAAGGACGGAACGATCACAGCTGCTAATGCTTCTACCATCAACGACGGCGCATCTGCCCTCGTTTTAATGAGCGCAGAAAAAGCTGCAGAACTCGGACTTACTCCATTGGCTAAGATTCGATCATTTGCGGATGCAGCTCAAAGCAGCGAATGGTTTACGACCTCTCCTTCTAAGGCAGTTCCAATCGCAGTAAAGCGAGCAGGGTTAGAAATTGGAGATGTTGACTTCTGGGAATTGAACGAAGCGTTCTCGGTCGTCAGTCTTGCGAACGTGAAGATTCTAGGCCTGGATCCTGAAAAGGTTGACGTTCATGGTGGAGCCGTTTCCATGGGACACCCACTCGGAAACTCTGGAAGCCGAATCATCGTCACCCTCATCAATGTCTTGAAGCAACAAGGTGGAAAGATCGGTGGAGCAGGTATTTGCAACGGTGGAGGTGGCGCGAGTGCCATGGTGATCGAGTTGGTCTGAGTATAGGACGATCAATAAAGTGAAAGGGAGACCGTCTTCTTGATCAGTACTACCGTCTTCTTCCTTTAAGTATTCAACAATCATAATCCGAAACTTCGGACGTTGTTATCCAAACAAAAAAATATGCCTCGGATCATCCTTGTTCTCTCCTTGTTACTCTGCCAGTTGTTCGTCACCGCTCAGTCGACCGTATCCGGACTAAGCAAAAGCATTTATGTCCAGGGCAGGTTTCTGCACCAGCCTTCATCTTTCCGTACAGTCAGTGATATGTCTGGGGGAATAGAATTCCAGAAAAAGGTTTCGAGGCTAAGATTAAACTTTGGCTTAGGGTTGAACTATGGAAACTTCGAATCCCAGCGAAACTTAGATGAAGGAGTTTTATATGTGAGCGAGTTTCGAGGTACGCGTTTTGACTATTTCAATCATCTCAACGCAGAACAGATCAACTTGGAAATTCCGGTAAGCCTCGAGTTTGACTTCATCAAACTTCCCGGTTTCTACATGGGCTTAGAGACCGGTGTAGTTGCCCAATTACTCATGTATTCAAGAACCTATGGTCATACGTTCACGGAGCTCAAAAATGTACACACCACCGTTTTTACGAATCCAATCAAACTATCGACAGATCGCGGAAATTTAGATCATGATGGGCACTACCTGATCAATGATGTTTTCGGTCGAATTGGACTGCGTTCTGGGTTTGAGCTCAGTAAAAAGTTGGGAATGAATATCGGAGTGGGCGTTGAACGATCTCTCTATGGAGGTTCCTATGGCGGTTATGCTCGAGTTGGTTTGGCCTTTTAATCAGCCAGAATCGGTTGATTAATTGTTAGATGCTGAGCGATATCATTCAGAATCGAGTCATCTTCTGCAACTTATTCCTTTAACGACTGTCAGTTAACAAATCCATGAGGTGGAAATCTTGCGGGGATGCCCTCCACGTAATTTGCGGCTGCTTTACAATTTATGGCATCAGAATACGGCATCAGCGTTCTTAGTGTGATTCCTGGACGGAAGGAAGCTGCCGATGCTTCAGAACAAGTGACCCAACTTCTTTTTGGCGAGCATTACGAGGTGCTCGAAAAGAACAAGAAGTGGATTCGCATTCGCTGTGCCATTGACGATTACGAATGTTGGATTGACTTGAAGCAACACTACCCGATCGATCAGAAGTTTGCAGAGCGACTTGAAAAGCAAAAGTTCATTCCTGTAGGACTGGACATGGCTGGCTTGGCCATCCGAGAAAGCAATGGTGACATGATACCAATTCTCTTGGGCAGTTCACTCCCCTTTCTCAAAGATGGAAAGCTGAAAATCGGAAAGGAAGTCTTTTCGTTTGATGGAGCGGTCCAATCAAAGCACGCCCGGAAGAATTCGGAACTCTTAATTCAGCACGCCAGAATACTTCGTAATGCGCCGTACATGTGGGGAGGTCGTCATCCATTTGGGATTGATTGCTCAGGTTTGGTTCAGATCTGCTATAAGATGATTGGCATCAACCTCCCTAGAGATGCATACCAGCAAGCCGAACATGGACATGGCTTGAGCTTCCTCGAAGAAGCACAAGCTGGTGATTTAGCCTTTTTCGATAATGAAGAAGGGCGCATCATTCATGTCGGAATATTACTTGGTGAAAACCAAATCATCCATGCATCTGGTTTTGTCCGCATTGATCGCATTGATCATCAAGGCATCTACAACGACGACATCCGAGACTACAGTCATCGATTGAGGATTCTGAAGCGAATCATAGATTGACTAGATTCGGCTGATGACTCACGAAGAAAGAGAACAACTCATCAAAACAAGTTGGGAGCTACACGGTCAGGTGGAAGCATCCTATTTAAGCAGTACAGCAAAACAAGGCGACTCCGAATGGATCGAACGACAAAGATTCCTTCTTGCTGACATGTCACTGCACCTTCTTCAGACTTCGGTCAAACCCGGCAAGATCAACCTCGACAAACTACGCGATAATCTCCACTCTATTCTGACGATTTCCGATCAGTTCCTACCTACGGCTGAGCTGAAAAAGGCAACTGAGAAACTATACTCTGAGTGAGCCTCTATTTAGCCGCAAGCTTTCGCGCGTGAGGCTTTCCTTTCTCAACGTAGTACTTGAAGTCATCGAGCAATTCATCTCCTATTTTGCCAAGTTTCATTTTGGCAATAGGCGCTAGAATGTGACCAAGGCCTTTCATTTCTGCCTGAAAATCGAGAACGAGATGAGTGCCGTTATTTCCATTCTCCTTCAAGCTCCATTTAGCATGAACTTGCTTCACAATTGGTGGAGTTCCAGACAATGACTTGTACGATAATATATGATTTTCGGCATCGAAACCTGTGAGCTCCTGTTGACCTTTTCCGGTTGTTGCCGTCGTGCTTCTAATTGAATAGTTCACCCCTGGTAGTTTAGGCTCTCCACTCACGTTGGATTCAGAAATAATGCTCGCCCATTTGTCAATTTCTCCAAACTGATTACCGAGCACTTCCCAGACTTCTTCGACTGGTTTTTCGATTGATAGTTCTTTTACGATTTTCATGTCTTCTTGTTTTGGTTGGCTTTCCAACGATTTGATAAAGCAAATCTGCAGCAGAAAATTACAATTTACTTGTCAATTTGGATCAATGGCTTTCGTGAAATGGTCATTGCAATTCTTTACACACCCCGTCTTCTTCGCTCTGCTCAGAATCCACCCCTCTCAAGAGGGGAAAGCGCGGGGGCTTCGAACAGGAGCCGTTGGCATTTAGCTTTTGGCTATTAGCCGGAAATCTTAGAACCTAGCTAAGAGCCAATAGCGAACAGCTAAAAGCAAGCTTAAGAATCTTTCCCCTCTTGAGAGGGGTGCCCGAAGGGCGGGGTGTGTTTCTCGGGTAATCAGCTAGACCCTAAGAAAGAACGGATAAAAAACCAAGAAAAGAACAAACGAATCTGCAAAAGCTGTTCTACTTATTTTACTGTCCTTTGCACCATCCAAGGCAGCCACTTCATAAACTTGGATTAAGCAATAGCATTCATGTCAGAAACTCAAGATCCAACACAGCGCATTTTAGATAAGATGGGCATTGAATCGCTCAATGACATGCAGCAGGAAGCGCTTTCTGAGATTAGCAAGCTCGATGAGGTAGTTCTGCTCTCACCAACCGGAACAGGAAAGACATTGGCCTTCGTTCTACCGTTGCTCGAGACCTTGAAGATAGATGCTACCGGAGTTCAGCTCCTAATTCTCGTTCCATCTCGAGAGTTGGCCATTCAAATCGAGCAAGTGATTCGAGGAATGGGTTCAGGGTTTAAAATCAACGCCTTTTATGGTGGTCAATCATTCTCTAAAGATCGAGAAGGTCTGAAGCAGACGCCGAGCATTTTGATAGGAACACCAGGTCGAATCGCCGATCACCTCAGAAGAAACACATTTACGACCAAAAGCATTTCTGCGCTGGTGTTGGATGAATTTGACAAGATGCTAGAAGTCGGGTTTGAGCGGGAGATGAAGGAGATAACTCGATCGCTTAATCACCTGAACAAAAAGATTTTGACGTCCGCATCTCAGAATATGGACTTGCCAGATTTTGTGAGAATGAACCGGGCAAAAAAAATCAACTACTTACATCAAGGCCGTTCCCAACTGGAGCTAAAAGCAATCATCTCTCCTACGAAGGACAAACTTGAAACACTTGTCAAGGCATTGGCCCATCTCGGCAACAAGCCAGGCATCGTCTTTTGCAATTTCAAGGAGAGTATTCAGCGAGTGAGCGAACATTTAGAAGAACATCAAATCACGCATGGATGTTTTCATGGTGACATGGAGCAACAGGATCGCGAACGAGCGCTCATCAAGTTCCGAAATGGAACCCATCAACTCATTGTAGCGACAGACTTGGCAGCTCGCGGATTGGACATTCCAGAAATTGAGTTCATCCTCCACTACCACATGCCCAACCGAGAACATGAGTTCACACATCGGAATGGACGAACAGCTAGAATGCTCAAAGGTGGTACGGCCTACATTCTTCAAGGGACGCAGGAACGAATGCCAGACTATCTAGAAAAATTAGAAACAGAGGAATTGTCTGATTCTCCAATGCCTGCTCCATCAGAATGGACGACATTGTTCATTTCTGGTGGTCGCCGTGACAAAATATCCAAGGGTGATATCGCAGGTCTTTTCTTCAAGCAAGGCGGACTAGGCAAAGACCAACTTGGTTTAATTGAAATCAAGCACGACTGCGCCTTCTTATCTGTGCACAAAGACGTTGTGACTCAGGTAACCGAGAAGTTGGATAACAGCCGCTTGAAGAAAAAGAAGGTTCGGATTAGAGTGATTTGATGGTTATCCAGGGATGGATGCCTTAGAAACACACCCCGTCTCACACCGATGGATCAACGAATAATCCAACATCATGGAGTTGGTCATTTCCAGGAGGAAATCCATCATCCTCAACGGATGAAAGTCCAACCGGAATCACGTATTCTACCGCTGGAATCTATGACGTTTCCCTCACTGCCACTAATGGTTGGGGAAATGATCAAGTGACAAAAAGCGAACATATCACCGTGGAGATTCCAGCTGGGATATTGTTCATCTCGAGATCAGAATGGAAGATATTTCCAAATCCAAATGAGGGGCTATTCACACTTGAAGTTTCTGAATTTGACGGAGACGGTTTAACATTTGAAATTTATAATTCACTCGGACAGAAGGTCGCTTCACAAAACCTAGAATTAATTGATGGGAATCAATTCCCAGTTGATTTAAGGAAATATCCTTCTGGAGTATACACTGCCAAGTTGATTTCAGACAATACATCTGATTCCAAAAGCTTAATTATCGAATAAGATGAAAGTGATTGTAATTCTATTTGCATTGGTTGTTGCCTCGTGCTCAGGACATGAAAAGCAAGAGTCTGCGACTAATGGTAATTTAAACACCAATGAAGAAGTAGCAGAAGTGACAACCGAGAATGCGTATACATCCAATGAAACTTCAAAAACTAACATCGAAGACACCTTGCTTGAAAAACCAGAAGCTGTAAAAGAGACAAAGTCTACAGAATCTGAAGAATCATATTTGGTAATAACCTTTACCAGCAAGGGCTCTGGTATTGACCGAAATGCTAAAAAGAGTGTAAAAGCCTACCTGGCTCAACTACAAGAGGACAACTCATTGAAAGTTGAAATAGAGACGAGCAATTGGGGACGAGAAGGTGAAACGCAGTTTTGCTTAGATCTCGAAACTCTGAACGATGATCAAGTAAAGGCATGTGACGCTAGTATCTCCGAGATTATTGAGCAATCTGAAACAACATTTAAAGAATTCCTGGACAATTGTCCAAATCGTTAAATCATGAAAAGAGGGGGAATACACCCGCTCGTACTATGTGTTGTGCTCTTCTCACTTCGGCGCTTTCGCGTACAGATACGCTGCTAACACACCAAAAATCGCGTTGGGCGTCCAAACAGCAATGAGCGGATCCAGACCGGCGTTCGTGGCATAGACCGTTGTGACCTTCATGGCGAGAATGTAGGTTACCGTCAGTAGCAAGCCAGCGGCAATGTGCACGCCAATTCCTCCCCTCACCTTTCTGCTGCTCATGGCTACGCCAATGACCGTCAGGATGTATGTGCTGAAGGGCAGGGCGTTTCGGCTGTGCTTTTCAATCAGGTAGTATGGAATATTGCTCGAGCCTTTCAAGCGTTGTTCGGCAATGAATTCGTCCAACTCATCCACGTTCATGCGCTGGATGTCTTCCAGTCGGCCCACAAACTCGCTCGGCGAAAATGCCAGTGCCGTGTCTAAACTCTTGCCCTCCTCTACCCTTTCTTGGCCGTTCACATAGGTTCTGATGTAGTAGTTCTCTAAGGTCCAATCGCCGCTCACGCTGTCCCACTTCACGTAGTTCGCAAAGAGTTTTGACTGCAGCTCACCGTCTTCCCAATCTTCGAGCGTAAACTGGTATCCGACTTTATTCTTGTTGTTGAACTTGTCAAAGTAGATCATCTGCCCGGGCGAGATCTGTTTGTGCACACCGTGATTCAGCGTTCGTCGGTAGGTGTTGATGTAAGTATTCTCGAAGTCGATCCGCGTCCTATTCGCCATCGGAACGAGGTAGTTGTTCAAATAAAACGAACCACCCGCCAACAGCGTCGCGCTGACGAAGTAGGGAAACATGAGTCGACGGAAACTCACGCCACTGCTTAGAATGGCCACGATTTCGCTTCTGTTTGCCAATTGGGATGTAAAGAAGATGACGCTCAAGAAAATCAGGAGCGGACTGAACAGGTTGCCATAGAACAGAATGAAGTTCAGGTAGTAGTCGATCAGGATTCCGCCCAGTGGCGCGTCGTGCCGAATGAAGTCGTCAATTTGCTCGCTGACATCAAATATCATCGCGATGGACATGATGAGTCCAAGGATGAAGAAGAAGGTCAGGATGAACCTCTTGATGATATATAGGTCTAGGATTTTCAACTACAGGCGCTGTTTCAATTTAGGAACGACTCCATCCTTCCATTCGCGGAAGTCGCCAGCCAAAATATGTTGTCTTGCTTGCCCGACAAGATCGAGGTAGAAGGCGAGGTTGTGGATACTCGTGATTTGTGGTCCAAGCAATTCTTTGCTCGAGAATAAGTGTCGCACGTATGCCTTGCTATAAGTAGAATCCACGTATGCATGACCGTTCGGGTCCAGCGCAGAAAAATCATTCTTCCACTTCTCATTTTTGATGTTGATGATGCCGTCCCACGTGTAAATCATACCGTGGCGTGCATTACGCGTTGGCATGACGCAATCAAACATGTCGATGCCCAGGGCAATCGTTTCTAAAATGTTGGATGGCGTTCCAACGCCCATCAAATAGCGCGGCTTGTCACTTGGCAATATCTCCGTCACGACTTCGGTCATCTCGTACATCATGTCGTGTGGTTCACCAACACTCAATCCACCAATCGCATTTCCAAAACGATCCGCAGATGCAATGGCTTCGGCGCTTTGCTTTCTCAATTCGGGATAGACGCTTCCTTGCACTATTGGGAACAATGCTTGTTCATAGCCATACTTGCCTTGAGTCTTGTCCATGTGCTCGCAGCATCGCTTCAACCAACGGTGCGTCATGTGCATGCTATCCGTGGCGTATTTCAAATCGCATGGGTAAGGCGTGCATTCATCAAATGCCATGATGATGTCGCCGCCAATGCTTTTTTGAATGTCAATCGCCAATTCGGGCGTGAAGAAATGCCGTGATCCATCGCTGTGCGACTGGAAGTTCACGCCTTCTTCGGTGATTTTCCGGTTGTTGCTCAAACTGTAAACCTGGTATCCGCCGCTGTCGGTTAGAATTGGGCCATTCCAGTTCATGAATTGATGCAATCCGCCTGCTTGTTCTAGAATATCAATTCCGGGCTTGAGGTAGAGATGGTAGGTGTTCCCAAGAATGATTTGGGCGTTGATGTCGTCTTCAAGTTCGCGTTGGTGCACGCCTTTCACCGATGCCACCGTACCGACCGGCATGAAGATGGGGGTTTGGATTTCCCCGTGGTCGGTGGTGATTTTTCCAGCTCGCGCCCGAGATGCTGGATCGGTTTTTTCTAGTTCGAACTTCAAGGGTGTAAAAGTATGTTCTAATTGGGTGAAAGACACACCCCGCCTTCTTCGTTTCACTCAGAATCCACCCCTCTCAAGAGGGGAAAGCGCAGCAATAATTCTGTTCGCAGCAATTTCCAGCGCTAACACTGATCGAAGACCACTGAATAGCCTTAAGAAGTTCCGATCTTTCCCCTCTTGAGAGGGGAAGGCGTTAGAGCAATCAGCTGACCTCGAAGAGCTCCAGCACAGTCTCATTCTTAACCTCTCATCATTAGAAAGCGAAGCTTCCCAGCATTAGGCTGGAACACTTTGGCACCAAGAGAATAAGAATTACCGAATGCAAGTTGGGCAAGAATGTCCTCAACTTGACGAGGAACATAGGGTTTATAAAAGTGTGGAAGCGGTTCGTGCGCAACACGAAAATGCCTCAGGGAAGCTTCAAGGCTTTTCTTTGGTTCTTTCTTTTCGCCTGAAAAGAAAGAATGGAAAAAGAAGCCTTCAAAAGAATGAACAGTATAGGGTTAAGCCAAAAGGAAAGAAGATGAGGTGGTGATGTTGAAGATACACACCCCGTCTTCTTCGCAGAGCTCAGAATCCACCCCTCTCAAGAGGGGAAGGCGTAATGTCGAACATGAGCAATTGGCCTTTGGCTCTTGGCCATTAGCCGAAATTCTTAGAACCTGGCAAATAGCCAAAAGCGAACGGCCAAAAGCGAGCTGCGAGAATCGAGCAGCGCCATCGTTCATAACTATATCCAACCTATTATCCAATAAGCCTTGACCATCTCAAATCGGTTCTTTCCTTTGCAAGTGACGATGTCGAATTCCATCAAGTTACTTCCTGATTCTCTCGCGAATAAAATCGCCGCAGGTGAGGTCATTCAACGACCTGCATCTGTTGTTAAGGAATTGCTTGAAAACAGCGTCGATTCTGAAGCAAATTCCATCAAGCTCATCATCGGTGAAAGCGGCAAGTCACTCATCCAAGTCATCGACAACGGAAAAGGTATGAGCGAGGCTGATGTTCGCATGAGCATCGAACGACACGCCACATCAAAAATCACACAAACAGAAGACCTTTTCAAAATTCAAACGCTCGGCTTTAGGGGTGAAGCACTCGCCAGTATGGCCGCTGTATCTCACTTACAGATCAAGTCCAGACCTGATCGCCGCGATGTCGGTACCGATTTGATTGTAGAAGGTTCAAAGGTGAAGTCGCAAGACATCTGCGCCATGGAAGTTGGAACGACCATCAGTGTCAAGCACCTCTTTTTCAATGTGCCAGCGCGTCGAAAGTTCTTGAAAAGCGACGCGGTAGAAATGCGCCACATCATCGATGAGTTTGAACGCGTCGCCCTCGTCAATCCAGACATTGAGTTTAAGCTTTATCACAACGATCAAGAACTCTTCAACCTACCACAAACCAAACAGCGCCAACGCATTGTCGGGATTCTTGGGAAGTCGTATCAAGAAAAACTTGTTCCTGTGGAAGAAGAAACCGACCTCGTCAAGGTCCATGGTTTTATTGGAAAGCCTAAATGGGCCAAGAAAAGTCGTGGTGAGCAATTCTTCTTCGTGAATGGTCGTTTCTTCAAAAGCCCTTATTTCCACTCGGCCATTCTACAAGCATTTGAAGGATTGATTGCGCATCGCCATCATCCAGCCTACTTCATTTACTTCGAGGTGGATCCCGAAAGCATTGACGTCAACATACATCCTACGAAAACCGAAATCAAGTTCGAAGACGAACGCAGCGTATTCGCCATTCTGCGGAGCACCATCAAGCGTTCGATTGGTCAATACCACGTCGCTCCTTCGCTTGACTTTGATAAAGAGACCACATTCGACATTGCCCCACCGCCAAAGGGAACGGAGATCCCCAAGCCGGGTGTCATGATCAATACAGAATACAATCCATTCGAATCACAAAAGCAAACCGCTCAGAAAGAATGGGAGCGCGGCTCGTCCTTCCAGCGCGATAACGTTCAAGGATGGGAAAAGCTTTACGAAGGGTTGGATCAAAGCCTAGAGAAGGAAGAAGAAACTCCTTCAACCCTTGAACTCAGGAATGACGAAGATCAAACCGTCGTTCGTCAAATTGGACTGAAATACATCTTAGTTCAGAGTCAAGAGGGAATCTTTCTGCTCCATCAATACCGGGCTCACGTGCGATTGCTCTTCGAGGAGTTTGAAGAAGCCATGACGAGTGAAATGAGTGCTTCGCAACAACAGCTCTTCCCCGTTACGCTCGAATACTCGAAAAAGGAAGCAGCGCTCTTCAGCGGGTTCCTGGCTCCCTTGAACCGAATGGGATTCGAGATCGAACCATTCGGTGAATCAGCCTTCATTGTGAGAGCCGTTCCTGCTGCATGTCCTGAGATCAGCATCGAGGAAGTCATGGGAGGATTTTTAGACGACTTGAAAGGCGATAAACCAACCGATCCAGACAAACTCACGGATAGCGTGGTCAAGAGTCTGGCGAGGCAATCTGCCATCAAGTCAGGAAAGGAACTTCAGGCACAAGAAATGCTATCCCTATTCCGTTCGTTGATGAGGTGTAAAAATCCTCAGTATGATTTAAGCGGACGACCGACATTCATGCTTATGAATGCGGGAATGCTAGATAAAATGTTTGGATAGATGCAGATTGGATCAGGTAGGTGGAGCATGATGCCTCCAGTGGTAAAAAACTTGTTGATACTAAACGGGTTGCTGTTTTTAGCTACACTCTCATTTCAGACTTCGATTGGAATTGACTTACGAGACATGCTCGGGCTTCACTATTTCGAAGCGGAGAAGTTTAAGATTTATCAGATCGTCACGTACATGTTCATGCACGGCGACTTCACCCACATCTTCTTCAACATGTTTGCGGTATGGATGTTTGGTTCAGCCATCGAAAATGTATGGGGAAGTCGGAAGTTTTTGATCTACTATCTACTCACCGGATTTGGCGCAGCGCTGATTCACTACATCACGATCTACATTGACATTGCTCCGGTCATTTCTATGATGGAACAATTGGTAGAAGATCCATCAGCCCAAGCAGCAATCAGCTTTACCAACTCCCACAACTGGGGCAGCTATTTGGATCAGTTCTACTACAAGGACATGTATGACCGCACCTTGGAATACATGAATGGATCCTTGCAAGTATTGAAAGTGGATCCTGAGAACACACAGGCACTGCGCGACACGTCGAACTTCTTTGCTTCCTACCTTGAGCACTTCATGAACCTCCCGAACGTGGTGGGTGCATCAGGATCATTGTTCGGAATTCTACTCGCGTTTGGAATGATGTTTCCCAATGTGAGATTGTTCATGATCTTCATCCCTATACCTATCAAGGCCAAATACTTTGTCATCGGTTACGGCGTCATGGAATTGGTTTCTGCCTTCCAAAACAATCCTGGAGATAACGTTGCGCATTTTGCGCATCTTGGAGGAATGCTATTTGGATATATAATTATCAAGTTCTGGCAGAAGTCAGGACAACGCTGGCGATAGCCACGATTTGGAAACCATGTTAGACGACTTAAAAAAACTATTTAAGGGAAACAACTTCACTGGTCAGATCATTCTGATCAATGCTGGAGCATTCTTGCTTGTCAACATTGTGGCTGCACTAGCTTACGGCGGAGTAGATCGTCCAATACTCAACTGGCTTGGAATGCCGTCGTTCATTCCAACCTTCGTAACCAGACCATGGACTGTCTTTACATATATGTTCATGCACGGTGGATTATGGCACCTCATCTTCAACATGTACATGCTGTATTGGTTTGGAAGAATATTCGCCGACTTCCTCGGACAAAAAAGACTGGCAGGGTTATACTTCATGGGCGGACTGGCAGGTGGATTGCTTTATCTGATCAGCTACAACCTCATCTTCCTCGGCGGTGACGAAGTTCAAGGAGCAATTCTCGTCGGTGCATCAGCCGCGGTTATGGCAGTGACGATTGCATCAGGAATTCGCTTTCCTGATTATACGATCAATCTGATGTTCATTGGTCCAGTAAAATTGAAATATGTTGCCCTCGTTGTTTTTCTCCTCTCAACGGTCATCGACTTTCAGAGTAACATGGGTGGAAAAATTGCACACATTGGAGGCGCCGCTGCGGGCTATTTCTATGCTCGTGGATTAAACAATGGCAAGGACTACGCGTTAAGCTTTGTAGACTTTTTTATGTCCATTGGTTCTTGGTTCGACAGAGGCCCAAAACTCAAAGTTGTGAAAGATAAGCCCGGTCAAAAGTCTTCTCGCTCCAAAGCTGCAAAGGCCACTGCGACGAAGAAGGCTGGCGGTGAACACACGGCGCGTGTCGATGAGATTCTGGATAAGATCAGCAAGTCGGGTTATGAAAACCTGAGCAAGGAGGAAAAGGAATTCCTCTTCAACCTCAACAACAAGAAATAAGGCTCTAACCGATTTCTGCATAGGCGTTGCAGGCTATCCTGAAAAGCACTTTGAAGCTCCCAATTTTAAATCGGATTTGAAGTATCTGAAGAAGAAGGTTGATTTGGGTGCTGAGTATATCGTCACTCAACTCTTTTACGACAACAGCAAGTACTTTGACTTTGTTGCCCGCTGTCGCGAAGTTGGAATCGACGTACCTATTATTCCAGGATTAAAACCCATTGCTACGTTGAAGCAATTGAATAAAACCCCACACTTCTTTCATGTGAATTTGCCAGATGAATTGGTAGATCAAGTCGAAGCATGCAAGACCAATGAGGATGTTCGGAAAGTTGGAATTAAGTGGTGCATTCAACAGTCACAAGAATTGGTGGAAGCCGGAGTTCCGGTGCTACACTACTACACCATGGGGAAAGCCAAAAGCGTTGGGATTGTTGCGAAGGAGGTTTTTGGATAAATCCACGGTCTTGGTTCAATTTAGGTCGAGGATTTAAGAAGCGTTAAAAGGAAAGACCAAGAACATTAAGTCATCTTAGCATTTCTTTGGGGCAATCTTTCCTTTTGCCTCTTTCCTTTTGCCGGTCGAGTCGAAGACGAATTCTTTCGGCTGCCTTAATGACTAATCGATTAGAGTCTGCTCCAAAAGCCCGTACCCAAAATCTGCCAACGATGGCTCGCACATAACGAGGAGCACAACATCACTTTCTTCGATTTCAGAAGCTCGAATCTCGGGTGTAACCGTTATTCCATGGTCGCCGATTTGTTGGAACATAGTGCTGTTGTAGTAGAAGTACTTACTCTCTGGATGGAACAAGCCTTCGTGCAATCCGAGATAGAGGTATGTCCAGTAGTAGCTATCACCGATGACCAAGACGCGTGGTTTTTGGTCTCCTGTAAAACCAAGAGTTGGATAGGCCAAGCTATCCTTTTCATTATCTGGATGGCTCATTAAGTTGAGCAAATTATGGAGGTCTTTATCGGAATACCTCGGCGCGCCGAGCTCGATAGAATCGAAGCTAATGCTCGGGATATCAATTCCCTCACTTCGAAAAGATGCCACGACGGAGAGTCCTGAAGTCGCCGCGCCATACACACTCCAATGAGTTCCCTGCCTGGTATACATTGGGTATGGAGAAGACTCCATTTCCCAATTGAAATAATCCATGTGATCGAAGAGATAAAAGCCTTGTTCGTAAAGCTTTTCGCAAAAGACATGGTAGTTGGTTTCTTTGGTTTTTTTGCAATCCCAATCAACCTTATCCTGATAAGCTCTCCATTTATTGGGAGGAATGAGCAGTAAGAGTTTCTTGCCTCGTTCTTCCAAGCTCAGTCTCAATGTTTCTAATGAATCGACCTTAAGCTGAATCTCTTCTTCTCCCAGGAAGTCAAGACCGCAAACACTCTTCCGATATCCTTTCTCGAATAAGTAGCCATCACTTCCTTGCACAACCTGGGAGTTGAATTCATTGAAAAGCCGGTACCGTATCTCATTATAGAACCTCACAATCGGAGATCTGAATCCAAATTTCTTGTCAATATTAAAGGCAACCGCTCGCTGGAATTCACCTGAAAACCAAGAACTTAAATTAAGATCAGGAACTTGTTTCTTAGCTGTTGCGCCAGATAATCCAGCAGTCTTTGGAATATTGACTGTGGCTTGAACGAACATCAAGGCGAGTCCAGTCAAAAGGATGATAAAGGCTATGCGGCTAAAAGTCGTCGTTTCGTTCTCGGATTTGTTTCGTGAAGAAATATCCGATTTTAAAATCGATTCCGAAACTATTCAGTTTGGCGGTGAACGGATCGTTGCTCGCAAACTGACCTAAGTAGTCGCGAGCATTGTTGAGCTGAACTCTGTACATCGGCTGAACGACTAATACTACTCTTTTGGATATGTACCCAGAAACTCCAATTCCAGCATGTGCGCCTACATACCAATCGACGTAGAGATTGGAATTTGACCGCCCAGGGCTCACGTCTAAAAATCCATCCTCTGGAGTCTCTTCTCCAGTTTGATACTTATTTCTGATCTGTTCGTTCAACAGATAGGCACCGGTTAACCCACCGGTATAAATCATCTCCAGTTTACGATTAAACCGGTGGTGAATGTTGATGGAAATCGGAACACCAACCATATGTACACTCGAAAGAGCTGCCCCGATTTTTTTAACCACACCTGGCTCATTTGGATCCTCTCCGTAGATCGTGTTTCGGAAACCTTTGTTCATATAGATCGCTCCAAAGCTCATGCTGAGAGAAGGGTCGAAAAATCGTTTGTACTCTATTCCAAAATTGTAGCTCAGCTTTTCACCCCACAATTGGTTGTATGCTGTCGCGTTCACAGATTTCGCAAATCGGAGCCATTCTAAAGTGGGAGAAAGTTGTAGAGATAAGTGATACTTCTCCCCAGAAGCGAAAGATTGAGACGCTACCGCAAAGAAAATTGCGAGGTACAACAGACGCCGCATGATCAATACAATTCAGGGAAACGCTCTGGGTCAGTTTCGCCCATGATGGAATAAATCTTCTCGAAGATGTCGTCATGAGACGGTTTCGAGAAATAGTCGCCATCCGAAGCATAAGCCGGTCGATGTGCCTTCGCACTCAGCGTCGCTGGAGCCGAATCCAAATGAACGTATCCGCCCTGCTTTTCAAGCACTTCTTGCATCATATATGCACTAGCACCGCCTGGAACATCTTCATCAACGAAGAGAACGCGGTTTGTCTTTTTGACACTTTCAACGATCTCTTGTCCAATGTCAAAAGGCAATAAAGTCTGAGCATCGATTACTTCAGCGCTTATGCCAACTTCATTCAGCTGTTTGGCAACTTCAACGCACATTCGAACCATGGAACCATAAGTCACAATCGTGATGTCGTCTCCTTCAACCATGGTTTCCACTTTTCCAAGGGCGATTCTAAATTCACCAAGATTGGATGGAAGATCTTCCTTAAGCCGATAGCCATTTAGAGATTCAACAACAATGGCAGGATCATCACCAGCCATCAAGGTGTTATACATTCCTGCAGCTTGCGTCATGTTTCTCGGAACACAGATGTGCATTCCTCTCAATGAGTGAATCATCATCCCTAAAGGGGAACCACTGTGCCAAATGCCTTCTAGGCGGTGACCTCTTGTTCGAATAATCAACGGGGCCTTTTGACCTCCCTTTGTTCGGTACTGAAGAGTGGATAGGTCGTCACTTAATACTTGAAGGGCGTATAACAGGTAGTCGAGGTATTGAATCTCAGCAATTGGACGAAGTCCTCGCATGGCCATTCCGATTCCCTGACCGACGATCGTGCACTCTCGAATACCAACGTCAAACACTCGGTGATCACCGTACTTCGCTTGTAATCCTTCTAGGCCTTGATTGACTCCTCCAATCTTTCCAGAATCTTCTCCGAAGATGATGAGCTCTGGATTTGCAGCGAGTAGCGCGTCAAAATTCTCACGAATAATTTCGCGGCCATCCACCTTCTTATCGTCAGAAAAGTCTGCAGGGACTGGCTCAACTTTTAATGGTGAATCAGTTGATTCCGAATACAAATGAGAAGAATATCGCTCAGCATTTTCAGTCATCTTATCCTGAATCCATTGAGACAATGCTGCCTTTGCAGGAGACTGTTCTTCTCTTGCATAACGAAGTCCTTTCCGAGCCGCCTCAATTATTTCTTTTCGAAGTGAATCGGCCTCAGATTCTAATCCTTCTTTCACCTTATTGATGAAAGCAGCATTCTTGCTTGCTCCGGCTAAACCCGTAAGAAGCTGAATCACTGCGGCCTTATCATCCTTCATTGGATTGAGGAATGCTTTCCATGCGTTGTTCTTCGCATCTCTTGCGTCCTTTTTGGCTGACTTCTCAAGTACTTCCAATTCTTCGTTAGAAGCAATACCATTGGCCTCAATCCACTCGCGCATCTTCTTAATCGGGTCAAAATCTTTTTCCCATTGAAGGCGCTCCTCAGATTTGTAGCGTTCGTGTGATCCGCTGGTTGAATGTCCTTGAGGCTGTGTTACTTCTTCCACGTGAACCAAGACCGGAACCTGTTCTTCCCGAGCGATCTTCACTGCCTTTTCATAAGTCAGGATTAGGTGTGGGTAATCCCAACCTTTGGTCTTAATTATTTCGAATCCAGGTGCATCTTCCGTCCGTTGAAAACCTGAAAGTGCCTCGCTGATACTTTGCTTAACTGTTTGAAATTCTTTTGGAACCGATATGCCATGTCCATCATCCCATACCGACATCACGAGAGGCACTTGTAGCACACCTGCAGCGTTCATAGCCTCCCAAAAAGGCCCTTCAGACGTGGATGCGTCTCCAGTTGTACCGAAGGCGACATCATTGCCACCGTTACTGAATGTGTTATGATCTTTGAGTTCCGGATTGTTTCGATAAAACTTACTCGCCAGCGCCAATCCAAGAAGTCTTGGCATTTGCCCTGCCGTCGGGCTTATATCAGCCGATGAATTGCGGGTCTCAGCCAGATTGGTCCAATTCCCTTCAGCATCAAGTGTGCGTGTTGAATAGTGGCCATTCATCATCCGGCCTGCAGAAGCGGGCTCGCGTTCCAAGTCAGCATCGGCATAAAGTTGAGCAAAGAACTCTTCTCCAGTCAGCAGTCCAGCTGCCATCATCATGGTCTGGTCGCGATAGTACCCAGATCTCCAATCACCTGGCTGCCAGTACTTGGCAAGGGCAATCTGAGCTACTTCTTTACCGTCGCCAAGAATTCCAAACTTGGCTTTACCAGTAAGAACTTCGCGTCTTCCCATGAGGCTTATTTCTCGACTGTAGTTGGCCAACTTATAATCAGCCAAAACCTCTGCTTTCATCTCGTCCCTGGTAATTGCCTTATCCTCTGCTGCCTCTGTCTGCGCCATAATCTGAAAATTGAAGTGGTCGAAAAGCCGTCTTTTCGCCGCCGCGAAGATAATTAATGGCAACGGGAATAAATAAGAAAACCCCGTCGTTTGACGGGGTTTCACCTAACTAAACAGCAATGTAAAGAACGATCAGTGTAATGGGTTTGCTAGCCCAAAAGGTCTTTAGTCGATTTGAATATCGATGTCCGCTTCGAGCCCTTCTTCCTCGATTTTTTCGCGAATACGATCTTCTAATTCGTCTTCCCACTCTTCACGGCCTTCCACAGAGTCTAGAGATTCTTCTCTGTCGTTGTCCATTTCACAGTCAAGACAAGTCAAGCCTTCTGCACGCATTTCCCAGTGGTGTTCAACCATGTCTGGATCATACATGTCAGTGACATTTTCGATGTCATTGATTATTCTCTTTGTCTTACTGGTTAGGAAAATCACCTTCCCAATAGGAACCCTGAGCGTCACTTCCACTTCCTGAGCTCTCAAGAGATCTCCTTGTGGAAACTGGAAGTATGGATTGAGCGTGATCGATGTTGAATCCGTCTCAAAATTGTACGAAATGTCATCTGCATTACTCTCTGCCGACTCAAACGATTTTCCTTGGGCCGAACGACGGAGTTCAAGTAAAAATTCGTCATTGTGCGAAGGCAGAACATCAAAGTCAACATTACCAACTATGATCTCTTCATCATTGATACGCATGAGGAAGTCATTGTTCGAATAATAAGCTCTTTTGGGAGAAATATCGAACGGATCATCTCCAACATCTACAGTCAAGGTGTCGCTCGCTACGCCCATTTCTTCTAGCTGAATTTCATCTACAATCGTTTCCGTTTTCGAAAACTCCTGTGCGACTCCTAGTCCAGTGAATATGGCGAGAACAACCCCTATAAACCATAAACCCATCAACGCTGCTCCCAAGAATGGAACTCTCGCTCTTGGAAAGAGTATTAATGCTCCTCCATAAGCTAACCCGATAAAAGGCATTCCAATCAATAAGAGAACTGCAATGACGGCAATGGAAAACCACTCACCCGCATTGAATACCAGGTCGCCCCATTCATAAAGGCTGAGATCTGCGCTCCAGTTATCTGCACTCCAGTGTACCACATCTGCTATACCAAAAATGGCGGCGAAGATGAATACGATCATGGCCAGTCCTGCAAGTAAAAAAGCACTTCCCAATACTTTGCTGATCACATTGAACAGCCCGCGGAATATTTCTGCTAGGAAGTAGAAAAATCGGTCAATTCCAGTTTGAATCTTCTTTCCGGATCCTATTGAATACCTGGCACTGGCCTCAGATACTCGCTCTCCGAAAGATTCAATTTCGCTTTCGACCTTTTTACCAATACTGTCAATATTGACTGGCTCTCCTTTCATGCCGAGTTTTTCGGCAGTCGTTCGCGCCTCAGGAATAATTATCCAGAGAACGATGTAGAGTAACAATCCCGATCCAAAGAAGACAAATTACAGACCAAAGCCCAGTCGAATCCAAATTGGATCTATTCCAAAGTAGTATGCGATTCCGGAACAAACTCAACCAATCACAGGTCTTTCTCCATCACGATATAATCTCCTTGAGCGATTTTCGGCTCCTGAAGAAGATGATGATGATGAAGTAGATGTCGTATCCGCCATTGGCTCATCTGCTTCTTCTTCAAACTGCTCAGGTCGGCCCATGATTTCGATGACCTTCTGGACTTCACCAGTGGAAATCACTTCCCGTAGTTCAGTTTGATAAGAAATTAATAGCTCAGCAATACGCGATTCGATATCGGACAGGATTTCATCTTTACCGGCGCTGCGCTCGTAAAGGCGACCTATCTGCTTTAGATAGCCCGATAACAGTTCGTAAGCATCTTCGTCAAGTGTGAAAACCTGACCGCTTAGATTTACTTGTACGGTCTTTTTCATTTTGATTTTTTGGGTTTGGTTTGTTTTGTTACAATTTCAACGGCATTTTTGAGTTCTTCCCAACTAACGGAAAGCTCTTTGTAGAAGGTCTTACCTTGTTCGGTAAGACTGTAGTACTTTCTCGGTGGTCCAGAAGTAGACTCTTCCCAACGATAGGTCAGAAGTCCGGCGTTCTTGAGTCGATTCAAGAGTGGATAAAGCGTGCCCTCCACAACGATCAACTCTGCCTCTTTTAACGAGGTGAGTAAATCAGAAGGATATGCTTCTTCTTTTTGAAGTAACGCAAGAACACAGAACTCCAATATTCCTTTTCTAAGTTGTGCTTTTGAGTTTTCTATATTCATAATTAAATATTGCAATACAAATATATATGTATTACTTAGTATATGGCAATACATAGTACTATATAATTTTACAATTTCTTCTTAAAATGCTGATTTTCAGACCAATTAATTTTTAAGTCGAATTCGGTCATGGTCGATCTGTTAACACCTCTTTAAGTTTTTGTATGTAGAGGAAGACAATTTCAATCGTTGAGGATGCGATATTTGCCAGCTAATCATACATTATGAAGTACTTTACATTGTTCGTTGCCACTACTCTATTATTCACATCATGTGTTTCTTCAAAGAAGTACTCTGATCTCCAATCCAAATTGGAGCAGTATGAATCTTCGGGAGCTATTGCTGAAACCACTGATAAGGATCAGAAAATGCAGATTCATGGAGCTCAAGCGCAAATCCAAGAAATGGAATTGGAGATTAGATCTTTGATCGAAAAGATGTCAGAGATTGAATCTCAACAAGAAGCAATTCAATTTTCAGATATGAATCCTGAGCAACTGGCAATGGCGGAGCGAAAGATGATGGAGGATCGTCATAATCGGGAGATGAATATGCACGAACAAGAATCCAATCAGGAATTTGATCAAATGATGAACGTGAACGCTCGACAACTTCAATCACTGAAAACAACGCTTACGGGCGCACTCTCTTACTACGCTGAACCTCAAGTATCGATTCTGGACAAGGGCTCAAGAATTATGGTCTTGGTTTCTGACAAACTTCTTTTCAATGAGGATAAGTCACGGTTGACCGCTCAGGGAGAAACATTCATGAATCGACTGTACTCTGCTCTTAAGGAACAAGATGATCGTCCATTCAAGATTTACGGAATGACTGGAGCTACTCAAGACGATGATTTGGATCTAGCCTCTGCCAAGGCCATGATGGTTGCCAAAAACCTGAACGCAAAAGGAGGGTTGAAACAAATGGTAGCGGCAGGCGCTCAAGCTTGTAACATGAGCGGTTCAGGAAGAAATTCGGCTTGTGATAGAGTTGAGTTCATCTTCGAATACAACTTTGATCAGATTATCGAGACGACTAAGTTCAACGGTGGACGCTAACGCTTTAGCGTAAAACTCCCTTGATAAGAGTAGCGATCAATGTCAATGACAACATCGTCTTTGTATTCTAATTTGTAGAAATAAGTTCCTTCAGCCGCTTGTTCACCGTTGATGAATCCGTCCCAGCCGAAAACCGGATTTGCCGTCGAATGAATGAGCTGTCCCCATCTGTTGAAGATGTGGAGATTGTAAGCGTAAATCTCACAATCAGAGATCAATTTGAATTTATCATTCACCCCATCGCCATTGGGCGAGAACACGTTGGATATTTGTAGTTCACAATCGACTGGTGGACATGAGTCCGGGTCAGGAATGATTCGGCGCTGCTCAATAGCTTGGCAATCACGTAGGGTGATTGTAACGATGTAATTGAAGTCCTGGCCAACATCGCTCCAAAGTGTGTCCTTTGAATCACCAGTATTCCAGATAAATGTTGCCAATGAATCATTCGTCACCAATAAAACGGAATCCTCATCGCAGATTGTTGTGTCCTCCCCTAGCTCGGTTTGAATTTCACCATTGAAGATGATGTTCATCGTGTCCTGCCATGAACCGCATTCATTGAATGCCATAAGCCAGACAAGTTCGGTTGTGTCAACCTTGTACTTTTTTGAATCGCTCGAATCTGACCACATGAAGGTGATGGAATCATTCTGTGGACGAACCAAAACGATCTCGCTGTCAAAGCAGTTTATCGTGTCGTCAGGAAGCAATTGCGCGTGAACAATAGGAATTACTTCCACGTTGATCGTATCTCGAAACGGCCCGCATGTATTGATAGCATTGAGCTCATAGAATCCGCTTTGGAAAACCGTGATAGAGTCAATCGAATCACCGGTATTCCAAAAGATGTCGGCGGTCACAGTAATGTTTGCGTCAACAATAAGTGAATTCCCCTCACAGAAAGTCGTGTCCAGTCCAAGTTCAAAGAAGATAGCTGTGTCAAACTCTACAGAAATAGAATCGATCAAGGTATCACAGACCCCATAGACTGTCACATAAACCGTTGAATCTTTCCAGATGGCAAATGTATCCGAAGTGCTGCTGTCGCTCCATAAATAGGAAGCATAAGGCTGTGCGACATCCAAATGATAGGTGTCTCCAAAACACAAAATGGTGTCTGGGCCAAGCTCTAGCGTTTGACGAGGATAGATGAAGACATTGCGATAGACCGTATCTACCAACGTGTCCGAATAAGCGATGAGCATGACGCTGTAAGCTCCGGTGTCCGTATATAAATGGGTCGGAAAGAATTCATCCGAAGTGTTTTCAGATCCAGAACCTGGGTCATCGAAATTCCAAAATACCGAGTCGACTCCGATCGTATCCAATTCAAAGAATGTGGAATCACCAAAGCAAGCATCGCCCACTTGGAAACTAGCCGAAAAGAACGATTGAATAAAGGTTGGTAGTCCCCACCAACAGGTTGCGCCCGTTGTCAAAACAACTGCAGTATCTTGCCAATCACACGCCGCTCCGAGCGTATTAGGATCGTTGATAACCGAAACCCAAGTCCCTCCTCTTCGGGCACAATATAATTTCCCATCCGGCCCAAGTTGCAGCTGTCCTCCCAACCCTGGACTTCCGGTTACTGGCTGACCTATCACCACTTCAGAAGCCGAAATTGCAGCAGAAGTTCCGAGTGTCAGGTCAAATTGTCGAACATCACCAATGCTATAGGCTTGCATGTAGAGAAGCTCATTCGATGGCGAAAAGGCCAATCCGTAGAAAATATTTGACCCCATGGTCGAACCAATTTTCTTGTCAAATGTCACAATGCCTGTGGAGGCATCAAAATCGTAAAGGAAAATTGAATCTGTACTGAAGTAGACCGCGGCAATCTTCTGACCATCGGGAGACGCCTTGATACCAAATCCAAATCCAGCTGTAGTGATACCCGTATTTGATACAACAGGTGTTGTGTTGACACCGGCTGATGTGACTTCGATTGCATCAAACTTATCTGTCTCTGCCTCGTGCGTCACAACCCAATAACCTCCAGGTTTTCCAATCGCAGTGACTTTCTCACTGGTTTGCGCAACCAATGAAACATTCTTCTCCGTAGTGACTACATCGCCATTTCCAGAATTGAGAGTCATGTCGACTCTTGAATAGTTTAATCCATCTCCGCTCTGGCCTGCTGCATCAACTGTAAACACATAATAGTCCGTGGCGTTTCCCGGCCGCGGAACAATAATGCCAGAGTGAGTAGATGAAGGATTGCCTAACAACCCTGTACCATTCGGCATGACGGCGTGAGTTTGATCCCAAACAGTAATTCCATCTGTATAGAAAAGTAGATCTCCGGCATTGTCTGAAATGGTTGCACAACCTTCTTGAGTATTGAGCTGTCCACTTCCCTCAGCCACAGGCCCAGTTGTTGTAAAGTGAATGCCAGCCTGATTACCAAAATACCACCAATCCGCAGGCGTTTGTGCTGTTAAGGATAGCGGCAGGCATAAAAGAAGTACGAGGGTGCTTCTGAGCATGTATACAAAAGACGTGGATATTCCGAAATAGTTGACGCAGTGCGGCCTAGAGTTGTTAGACAGCTAGTGTGAAATTCAGCGCTTGAGCGTAAAACTGCCTTGGAAGACATACCGGTCTACATTCACGACGACGTCGTCTTTGTATTCTAGCTTGTAGAAATATGTCCCTTCGGCAGCTTGCTCTCCGTTGATGAAACCATCCCAACCAAAGGCAGGATTAATGGTGTAGTGAACTAGTTGCCCCCATCTGTTATAAATGGCGAGACTGTAGGAGAATATGTTGCAGTCTGAGTTGATTCGGAAACGATCATTAATTCCATCTCCATTCGGAGTGAATATGTTGTCAAACCGAATCGTACAATCCAGCGTTGGACAGACCAACTCGTCCGCTACTACTTCCCTTTGTTCTCTTAATTCACAATCACGAAGAGTAATGGTGACAATGTAATTGAATGTTTCTCCAGGAATCGTCCAGACACTATCGACCGAGTCCCCGCTGTTCCAAATGAAGATAGCCAAGGAATCATTGGTTGTCAGAAGCAGCGAGTCATCGTCGCAAATGGTTGTGTCCTCTCCTAGTTCTGTTTGGATTTCGCCATTGAAAATGATGTTTATGGAGTCGACAGAAAAGCCACATTCATTAGAAGCGGATAACCAGACCAATTCCGTGGTGTCAACTTGATAAGTGCTTTTGGAAGTAGAATCTGACCAATAATAGACGACTTCGTCTTCATTCGGATGGGCAAGAATTATGGGACTGTCGAAGCAATTGATCGTATCTGAAGGCAAGATATTATTGGCTGGAATAGGGATTAAAATCACCGCAATAGTATCGATAGCCAGACCGCAGACATTTCCAGCTTCAGCGACAATGGTATCTGTTTCAAAAACCCAAAGAGAATCTCCAAAAGAATCTACACTCCAATAGATCCAATTTTGATTGAGGGCCAATGCAGGAACTATTAAATAGCTATCGGCGCCACAAACCGTGGTATCCAAGCCTAAGTCAAGTTGAATGGTATCGTCGAAACTAACATATATGGAATCCATCACCGTGTCACAGAATCCGAGGACGGTCACGCTATAGTTTCCTTCATTGCTTACTTGAATCGAATCCGTCGTTTCCAAATTAGACCATTCAAACATCGCATAAGGTTGGGATGCTGAGAGATTGAGCGTATCTCCGAAGCAGAGCACTGTATCGGGCCCGAGATCAATTGACTGTCGAGGGTATATTCTAATTGTGATGAAAGCAGTGTCAATGATAGGAAGCGTATCAGAATAGGCTATGACCATGATCGTGAATTCTCCGGTATCGGTAAATACATGTCCAGGAAAGAAATCCTCGCTCGTATTTAAGGGGCCGCTTGTAGGATCACCGAAATTCCACTTCAACGAGTCGACTTCATTCGTATCAATGGAGAGATAAGTAGTGTCGCCCAGGCATCTTCCGTCGGTAAGAATATCCGATATTGAAAACACCGCTGCACCGACATTGTTTGGTAATCCGTAGTAGCAAATCCTACCTTCAAGGTATACTGCACTATCTTGATGGTTGCAGCCTGCTCCATAAACATCCGGATCGTGGATCGTTTGAAGATAAGGTTGACCATACCTCGTCACATAGAGCTTTTCATCTGGACCTTCGGCAATCGCTCTGGAATCAGCCGTTGTGACTTGAAATGCTGAAGCCTGAGGATTAGCCACCGTAAGATCATATTGCCAGAGACCACCGCCAATTGCTCCTACATATAAGAGCTCGTCATTGGGAGAAAAATGTACTCCATAAGGAAATCCAACCCCGGGGTCAACAGTATCTGGAGCCGAGACAATGCCAGTTGCTTGATCGAAGGGGAAAAGTTCGACCACGGTGGAAATAGAGTGCCATGAACAGGCCAACATATCTCCAGCATGATTCGCCAACATGTAGCCGATACATTGAAAAGCCATAGGAATTCCCGAAAAAGTCGTTGTAACTGTATCAACCACCCCTGCAGATGAAAGCTGATACGCATGAAACTGAATTTGTCCCTCCTCTCTTCCTATTACCCAAATATCGGAGCCGTTGTCATGCAAGACAGCTGTAATTTTTTCTGCAGCGCTGTCAAACAAGACAATATTTTTCATGCTCGTATCTATGTCTCCCAGCCCTCCATTGAGGTTCATATCAACTATGGAATACGAAAAGAGGAAATTGGGCATTCCACCTGCTGTTCCAGTGCAGCCTCTCACAGCAAATATGTAGTACAAATCCGGATTCCCCGGGTACGGAACAATCACTCCACTCTGAGTGGAGCTCCCATTGCCAAGTAGTCCAAATCCATTGGGCATCTGATTGTGCGTTGAGTCCCAAACGTTCAGCCCGTCGGTATAAAACATTAAGTCGCCTTCGCCAGAAGATAGGGTTGCGCAACCTTCTGATGTAAGTAGCGCACCGTTGGTGTCGGCTACCGGACCCGACGTTGTAAAGTGAACTCCAGCGTACTGACCGAAGTACCACCAATCTGAAGGGGATTGGGCGCGTCCTAGAAATGCTGCCATCAAAAGACATATGATCAATCCAATACGCATCCAAGCAAAGGACGTACAATTCAACCAAATGTTCTAATTGAGATTTTGATTTAGCTCGGTGTCGGACTGAACTACCTTTTCAGGGTAAAGCTCCCTTGGTAAGAATACCGATCAACGTTGATTACGACATCGTCCTTGTATTCTAGCTTGTAGAAATATGTCCCTTGAGCCGCGGCTTCTCCATTCACAAATCCATCCCACCCAAACGCAGGATTCGCCGTGTAATGAAGCAATTGTCCCCAACGGTTATAAATGGCGAGACTGTAGGAGAAAATGTTGCAATCTGATTTGATTCGGAAACGGTCGTTGATTCCATCTCCATTAGGCGTAAAAATGTTGTCAAACCGAATCGTACAATCCAGTGGTGGACAGGCCAACTCGTCTGCTACCACTTCCCTCTGTTCTCTTAATTCACAATCACGAAGAGTAATTGTGACAATGTAATTGAAGGTTTCTCCAGGGAGAGTCCAAACACTATCGACCGAGTCTCCACTGTTCCAAATGAAGGTCGCCAACGAATCATTTGTAGTCAGAAGAAGCGAGTCTTCATCGCAAATGGTCGTGTCTTCCCCCAGTTCAGTTTGGATTTCTCCGTTGAAGATGATGTTTATGGTGTCTACGATGAATCCACAATCATTAAATGCAGCCAGCCAAACTTGCTCCGTAGTATCTACAATGTATGTTTTAGAGTCGCTCGAGTCAGACCATACATAGGTTATCGAGTCATTTATTGGTCGAACAAGTACGATCTCACTGTCAAAGCAATTCAAGGTATCTGGCGGAAGTAATGCTGAGTCAGGTAAAGGTGTGATCGTGATGTCCACACTATCGACAAAACTTCCACAGGCATTTTCGGCGAAGAACACATACAACCCCGTTTGAAGCACATTCAGCGTATCGACTGAGTCATTATCATTCCAGTGATCATAGTACCAATAATGAACTGCATCCACTTGTAGATCAACGTCGATGACATAGCCCACTAGTTCGCAAATCGTCGTATCTGGGCCTAGATCAATGATCGGTATTGTATCAAATGCAATGTTGATTGTATCTGAAACGGTGTCGCAAACACCAAATAAAGTGCACCAAATAAGAGAATCAGACTCGACTAGAAACGTATCCGCCGTAGAACTGTCCTGCCATAGGTATGAGGAATATGGTAATCCAACATCCAAAATGATCGGTGAACCAAAACACGCGGTAGTGTCCGGGCCCAATTCCAAAAATTGGCGAGGATAAATGAATATCGTACTTGACACCGTATCATAGGTTGTATCAAACTTGGCAATCAATGTGATCGTAAATGCGCCGGTGTCGGTAAAAAGGTGAGCAGGGAAAGTATCGGTAGAAGTATTCTGTGAACCTGAGTTCGGATCGCCAAATTCCCAGCCAAAAGAATCCACGCCTACAGTGTCCATCACGAAATAGGTAGAGTCACCAAAACAGAATCCTGACGTTTCGAAGGATGCGTTAAAAAATGACGCGATAAATGGCGGAAGGCCTTTTGTCGCTTCTCGTCCTTCTAGGTACACGGCGTTCTGCTCAAAATCACACCCAACCCCCAAAACATTCGGGTTGTTAATGCGATGTAAGAACGAATCGACATCAACTGGGCCATTGAAAAAACCCTGTGAGGTCAAGTATATACGTTGGTCCGGGCCAAGTTGAATTTGACCGTTTGATATGCTGTCTTCGACGAGGTATTCAGAGCTCACAATAGCCGCGGAATCCCAAACGCTTACGTTGTATTGCACAAGTTCTCGGGACTGTCCCCAACCATCAGATACATAAAGAACTTTGCTATCAGGAGAGAATTCTATCCCATATGGATCACTCACCACAAAGCTTTCCCATAAAAACGAATCGGTGATTTGGCCAGTAGCATTGTCAAAACGCATGATTTTGATCTTACTGTCCGGAGTTTGACTACCACAAGCGACATAATCTCCATTTGGCGAAGCTTTGATGCTTCCTACCAACATATACATGAATTGCCCCGTCAACGAAACAACGGGAGTCAGATTAATGCCCGAGCTTGAAACGTGAAAAGCCTTTACAGAATCAGTCTGGTCCTGGTGCATAATCACCCAGTAATCCAAACCGTTCGAATGAGAAACCGCCGCAATATTCTCTCTCGAGTTCGTGGTGAGTAGGACATTCAGTGAAGTTGTTACGACGTCACCTAATCCCCCATTGAGTGTCATATCGACGAGTGTGGATCGAACGCCGATGGAAGAGTTAATTCCGCTTGTTATGATGTAATACTCATCCGGGTTTCCTGGAGCAGGTACGATTATCGCAGATTGCGTAGCTGAGGAGTTACCTAAGAGACCAAGTCCATTGGGCATGATGTTATGCAGCTTATCCCAGACAGTACTTCCATCGGTATAAAACAACAAATCGCCAAGTGGGTCAGAAATAGATGCGCAGCCTTCAGTTGTAAATAACTGACCATCTGTTACGCCTACTGGATTCCCTGACTGAAACTCTACACCCGCATTATGACCAAAATACCACCAATCTGCAGGAGATTGAGCCGTCGCCCATACTTGTGAAGCGCAAAATATCAAGGTTAGAAGATATCGCATAATGTACAGACGAAGTTATTTTGAAATAGTCCACTGCCCGTAGGGCAAAGATTAATTCTTCAATTCTTTTTCAACAGCGCTGAGTTCTTCTGATGCCTTTTCCCAACGCGCCATGTACTCTTCCAATTTCTTTTGAAGTTCTGCATGCTCAAAGAAGATATTTGGGTCAGTTTTCGAGATTTCTGGATCAGTCAATCGATTCTCCATTGTTTGGATTTCAGACTCTTGGGTTTCGATCTTCTTTTCCAAGTTTGAAACCGACTTCTGAAGCCGTCTTCTTTCCTTCTCTTTTTCCTTTCTAACCTGATTCGAAATCTTAGAATTTGAGGTTTCTGAAACCTTTTTTTCAACCTTGACTTTCTCTTGTTTGGGACCACCTTCGAATTGCCTAAAACTCTCTACCTGATAATTAGAAAGAAAGTCATCAATCGTCCCAGAGTGTTCTTTGATACCACCGTTCTTAAACTCAAAAGTTCGATCGGTTAGCCCCTGGAGAAACTCACGGTCGTGACTGACTACAATGAGTGTTCCATTGTATCGAATCAACGCGTCTTTCAACATTTTTTTAGCGCTGATATCCAGGTGATTAGTTGGTTCATCTAAAATCAATAGATTACATTGTTTCAGAAGTAATTTCGCCAACGCCAATCTCGACTTTTCACCTCCTGAAAGCACCTTCACCTTCTTGTCAAAATCATCGGCTCCGAACAAAAACGCACCTAGCAATCCACGGACACGATGGATCTTTGCCATCTCATCTGTCGCTTCATTATCTATGGTCTTTTCTACGGTCAATTCCTGATTCAAAGTCTTCTCTTGGACCTGGGCATAATATCCAATTTCAACGTTGTGCCCTGCAGTTAATTCTCCATGTCCAGCCAAGGCACCAACGATCATCTTGACCATGGTCGTTTTACCCTGTCCATTTCGACCGACGAAGGCAATACGTTCACCTCGAAATATGTCGTAATCGACTTTATCAAACACCGTGTTGGATCCGAAGGTCATTCCACTGTTTCGAGATTTTACCGCCACATCTCCAGATCGAGGTGCCGGTGGAAAAGTGAATCGAATTTGGGCGTCGTCCACATCATCAATTTCCACTCGTTGGAGCTTCTCAAGCTGTTTCATTTTACTCTGAGCCTGCTTTGCTTTGGTGTTCTTCGCTTTAAACCGTTCTATAAACCGCTCTTGCTGTGCGATGTGTTTCTGTTGATTATCAAATGCAGCCTTTTGTTGATCAATGCGTTCGGTTCTCAGTTGCATGAATTTCGAGTAACCAACTTTATAGTCATAAATCTTACCCTTAACGATTTCCGCAGTTCTATTCGTGATGTTATCTAAGAACATTCGATCGTGGGAGATCATCATCATCGCTCCTGGATAATCAATGAAGAACTGCTCTAGCCAAAGAATGGAATCAATGTCCAAGTGATTCGTTGGCTCATCTAACAATAGCAAGTCGGGCTGCTGAAGAATGAGTTTGGCCAGTTCAACGCGCATTTGCCAACCTCCGCTAAATTCTGTGATGCTTCGTTGGAAGTCACTCTGCGCAAAACCAAGACCGAGTAGAACCTTTTCAGTATGCTGATCGGTCTTCCCATCATCAACGAGCCCGAGTCTAACATGGAGCGTCCCTAACTCATCTATAAGATCCTGGTAAGAATCGCTTTCGTAATCCTCCCGTGTTTCAAACTCCTTCTGGATCTCAACCTCTCGGTTTTGAAGTGAATTCAGTTCGTCAAAAGCCTTTTGCGTCTCTGTCCAAACGGTCTCCTTACTATCGAAAGTCATCTCTTGAGGCAGATACCCAATCTTACGTCCATCGGGAATTACAACGGTTCCACCGTCCGATTCCTGTTCTCCGATTATGATTTTGAGAAGGGTTGATTTACCAACCCCATTCTTACCAACCAGACCAATGCGATCGCGCTCATTGATGACCATGGAAACCTCTTTGAAGAGGTCAATTCCGCTAAAAGAAACAGATATGTTGTTAAGGCTGATCAAAGCGCTGCAAATGTAACTGCAGCGTCTCTGCTATTGCTTGATGAACTGTTCTTTTAAAACAATTCCAGAATCACCTACAATTTGGACAATGTAAGCTCCAGGAATCAAAGCAGTAGTCCCAAATGTCAGTCGGTTTAAGCCACTCTTCACCTTGTCTTGTGCAAGGATTTTTACAACCTTCCCTTCGATATTGAGAATTTCAATGCGCACAACCGCCGCTTCTTCCATTTCAAATTGAAAATTGATAAAATCGGATGCTGGGTTTGGATATGCTCGAATTGCACTCATTGGATCCGGATCACCCGTTCCTATTGGACCATCTTTTGGGCCAGAAAGTTCAGATATCCACGTACCATTGGAGTTGTTGCTAAAACTCCAATATCCTGCCACCCATACTTTACTGGTCTCATTAAACTTCCGCTGGATCCCGATGTAATCACCCCAACGTTCGGTTGGACCAGAAATGCGATCAACGTAGCTCTCCCCTTCCTTTAGGGTTTGAACGGGACCATACTCCTCATTGTTATCAAAATAGACAATTGAATTTCCAGCGGGCGCGTCAGCTGCCGTGTGATTAAAGAAGATTGCGACTTCGCGGTCAGCCTCAGTTACGCCCAATGCTGAAATATTCGGGTAGCCATATTCACGCACTGGATGCGTGATGATATTGGCTCTTACAGATGGATTATTTGGGTCATCAATAATGCCGTGATAAATAGCCGCTTTCCCGGAGTTGGGTTCAACTGTATTCCCTACGAAGTGAATTTGATCACCCATTCTAACAGCTCCGAGTGCACGAGCATCATTCGTTAGAAAAACATGGTTGTTTGGTTGTTCGGCATCTGGAGGAAGGCCATATGCTTGATCGGCCAAAGCGAGTTTAACATCGATGGCAGCATTAGGGTCATCCACATCACCTGTGATTCGAATGAGGAAGAGCGAGTCATTCGTGAGGTCAAATGGACGATTACATACGAAGTACATGGTGTCCGATTCTGGCCCCCATCCGGTTTTAACAGGCCTGAGATACCTCAGTTTTTGACCTCCGTATTCCATGCCATTCCATAACGATACCGGCAATTCCTCTTCACCCGCAAATCCAGCATCTAAATCCATTTGCCAAATAACGGTCTGAGCAAAACCAGTAATCCATGATGAGTCCGGATACAACTGATTTAATGTCAAGTACAGGTTGTTTTCGTTGATGGCCATCTGCGGATAGTCAGTCCAAGTAGAATCTTGAAGTGGATCACCGCTAAGCCAGTATGCGTACCACTCATCGACTGGATTATTCGAACTCGAAAAACAAACAATAGCGCCGCTGTTTCCTGGATCTCTACCTGTCAAGAAAACGAGGATGAAGCGATCTCGATTTGGGTCGTATATGAGCTTTGGATCGAATGGAAAATACAGTGAGAAAGTCGTATCCGCATAGAAGTTTAGGAACTGATTGAAGCTCGGATGCTTTGAATTATCCCTAAAGAGAAAAGTGTCTTGTTCAGTATCGTATCCCCAAACTTGACTATTCCACGATGTCAATAGTTTTCCATCATTTGAGATTGCAAGCGTATTGTCATTCGGGCGACCGCCAACGAGTGGATTGTCATTGAAGAAAAAGCGAGCCGGAAAGTTTTCAATCTGAGTCAATGAATCTGCCGAGCGTCCTCCTCGTGCTGAACTTGAACCTTGGATATCGACTTTCGGATACTTCACCGCTACGTGCTTTTTGAGTTCAGCAATTGTATTTCTTGAAACTTCTCCGCCCGGATAAGGTGCCTCCAAGTTCTGGACACTCACAAAGAATTCGTCGTCAAACTTTCTCGGATCCGGTGTCCAATGTTCATCCACGGTTAAGCGTCGAACTTTGTAGGTAAAATCTTGACCGAACCCTAGTAACGGCACTAACATCAATAAGAGCAATACTCTCCTCATTTCCTCAGATTTGGCTCTAAAGATAACCAGCGATCAGTAGAAGAGAAACCAAGTACTGAATATGAATAGCAATGCTATACTGACTTGTGCATATATCTTTTTCGCTTTTGAAGGTTTGCTCTCTTCACTGACATCTGAGCCGTTCATTGCGATGTAATTGAGAAGCGCGAAGATGGGCGCTAGCACGAAGGAAATGGTTGTTGCCAGATCCACCATCTCTCTCATGTCCCTCAAGAAAAAGAGCAAGATGACGCTGGTTCCGATCGCAGTGGTAATCAGCCAAAACCAATAGAGATTGTTATGGAATTTCCTCTCTGATAATCGCTCTGCTACTAGCTTTGACGCCTGTCTTAGCGTTCGCGGGAATGCATCAAGACATGTCAAAAGAGTGCTGAACATTGTGGTGAATGCGGCAAGCGCAATAAAAGGAAATGCCCACTCCCCTAAATTTTGGGTGTAAAGTGAAATGAATTGACTGGCAAAATCTGCTGCCCCACTTGCTGGGGATTCGGTTGTGCCATACATTACAATTGCGCCTAATGAAACAAAGCAAATGGCTAAAAAGGTAGTACCCCAATAGCCCATATTAAAATCTGCAAGTGAAACCTTCAACGGAAGCCTCTTTCCCCTTTCTTTATTCTTTGACACCGACCATACCGAGTGCCAAATACTGATGTCAATTGGTGCTGGCATCCAACCAATCAGAGCAACGAGAAAGAGTATATCCTTTCTATTCCCAAGTTCAAAGACGGTCATTGCCTCCTCAGTTTTGATGATTGGTTCTATGAATGAAAATCCTAGTGCTAAAATGGTGGTACTTGTTAGGAGAATGACAATGAACTTCATCAACTTATCCAATGTAGAATAATGTCCCAAACCAAGAATGAACACAGATAATGCTATTAATATGATTGCTAGAAATGCTGGCTCAAGCGTTAATCCTGTAAGCTGAGAAAACAATCCTGAGGTTACGATGGAGATGGCGGCCATGACAATAAACATGGTCGAAACAGTCATGACTAAAAACAACCAGGTGGCCCAAGATCCAATTCGTTGATATCCATCGAGCAAAGACTTTCCCGTCGCCGCTGCATAACGTGGGCCCATTTCAAAAATGGGGTACTTGATGATGTTGACCAAGATTATAACACCAAGCAACTGAAACCCAAACTCTGCTCCTGCCCTTGTACTTTGAACCAAATGAGACACACCCACAGCTGCTCCTGCGTAGAGAAGACCTGGACCAAATTGCGTGAACTTATCCCTTAAAGACATTGAATGAAATTACTCATTTCCCTTTGCGTAGTCAGCTAAAAACTGTGCCAACCCTTTATCAGTCAAAGGATGCGAGAGCAATGACATAATTGGTTTCAAGGGAGAGGTGATTACATCCGCTCCAATTTTAGCACACTCGATAATGTGCATCGGATGGCGAATAGACGCAGCTAAAATTTCGGTCTGATAGCCATAGTTGTCGTAAATGATTCGAATTTCCTCAATGAGTGCTAGACCATCCGCACTGATATCATCCAAACGACCGAGGAAAGGAGACATATAGGTAGCACCCGCCTTAGCGGCAAGGAGCGCCTGTCCTGCCGAAAACACCAAGGTGCAATTCGTCTTTATGCCCTTATCCGTAAAATACTTTATCGCTTTGATCCCTTCTGCAATCATTGGAACCTTGACCACAATGTTCTTATGAAGTGTAGCCAGGGCTTCTCCTTCTCTAACAATGCCGTCAAAATCCGTGGCAATCACTTCGGCGCTGACATCTCCATTCACCATTTCACAGATGTCCACATAATGCTTGGTAATTCTATCCCCACCAGAGATACCTTCCTTGGCCATAAGGCTTGGGTTCGTCGTCACACCATCGAGCACGCCAAGATTATTTGCTTCCTTAATTTCATCGAGGTTAGCTGTATCAATAAAGAATTTCATAGGCTGTTTTTATTTGATGACGACCAAACTTAATCTCTTTATTGCAACTCATCATTGTCTCTTCACTAACTGCCCGATTTTTCATCTTTGCATTATAATTCCATAACGATGAAGATTCAATTTACTCTGCTCACTTCGTTTTGCTTTTTCCTTCAAATTATAGTTAACGCTCAACCGGGTTCAGGAAATGACCTAGACCTTAATGGCTCAAGCCAATACGTCGACTGTGGCACCATCAATACAAGCGGTAATTCGATTACAATTCAAGGATGGATTAAGGTACAGGCCTTTAAAACGGCATTTCCATATATCAGCTCGTTCGCAGGAACGGAACAAACTGGTAATCAAGCGACAGTGCGCATTGGGGATGCAACGATCGCAAATAATAAAGTTCAGTTTATTCTCTATATCGGTGGAACTCATTACAAGCTCCATTCCCAACAGGGACTGACCACCAACAAATGGTATCACATCGCTGCTACATACGACAATGCCCAAATGAAATTATATATCAATGGAGTGTTAGACACGGCTAGAAATCAAACGGGTTCTTTTGTATCCAATAGCACTTTTGAGCTTGGTCGCAACTATGGAAACGCTAGGATTTTAAATGGTGAGTTGGATGATATAAGCGTCTTTTCAACGGCCTTGAGTCAAACCACAATTAGGGAATGGATGTGTAAAAACATTACCTCATCTCATCCTGATTATCCAGCATTAATTGCTCATTGGAAACTTAATGAATCAAGTGGAACTACTGCTTATGACAGCAGTCCAAACGGGAATGATGGGAGCATCACGGGAAGTCCAACAAAGAAGTACAGTGGAGCTCCGATCGGGGATGCAAGCAAGTATGTTTACGGATCCAACTTCAATATTGGTCTGAGTCATCCAGATGGAGATTCATTGAACATTGAATCAACCTCCGGCAGCTTCTCCGGAGTTCATCTGTATCGAGTTGATTCATTTCCAAATGAGACCAACGCTCCGGCTCCTCTACAATATCTGGATAGTAGTAGATACTGGGGAATATTCCCAATTATCAATGCTAACTACGACATTGACTATTACTACAATGGAAATCCAGCCGTAGGAAACGATGAGTGTGTTCTCGCCTTCGCGTATAGAAATGACAATGCTGATGATGATTGGGACGCTCAAGCTCCAGACTCAGTGAATTACAATGCAATGTCCCTGTCATTTTCAAACTCAAACCGAAGGGAGATCATCATGGCCATTTCGAATAATGGCCCGCATTCATTTGGTTACGATATAGCTTCACCCTTGTGCAATGGTGATGCGAATGGAGAAGCAACAGCCATTGTTACTGGAGGCTTAGCTCCATTCTTCTATGATTGGAGCACAGGTGCGACCAGCGCAACCGCAACAGGATTGAGTGCTGGAGCCTATTATATAACTGTCACCGACGATAACGACTGTGAATCAGAAGATTCGGTCGTTGTGACAGAACCATCTCCCGTCGGTGCTTCCGGAGCAGTAATCAATACTGCTTGCACCGACACAAATACCGGATTGATCACTGTGACTGCAGTTGGAGGCGTTGGCGGTTATACCTATTCATGGGACGATCCAAATTCAACGACTACCGCTACGGCAACCGGACTTTATGCAGGAACATACAATGTCACCGTTACAGATTCTAACGGGTGCTCAGAAACCTTTGAATACACTGTATCTGCAACCGGCCCTGACCCCGAACCAGCTTTGGGGAATGATACTACCCTTTGCGATGGTGTTGTTCATGGATTAACTGCTTCTGGAAACGGCGGCCCATTTACCAACTATAGTTGGTCTGATGGTTCGAGCGGAACGATTCTGGTCATTAGCCAAGCAGGAATTTATGCAGTGACGGTTCAAAATTCTCAAGGATGTTCTGGGAGCGACGTCATCAACATATCCTATACAGCCCCAATTCAAGTTCAGTTAGGAAATAAGAATCAAAGTGGCATCGGCTCCAAAACGTTGGACGCCGGGGCAAACTTCGTGTCGTATTTATGGAGTACTGGAGCGACCACACAGACTATCACGGTCACTACAACAGCTACTTATTGGGTCGAGACAACTGATTCGAATCATTGCACTTCTCGTGATACAGTCAATGTAAAAATCACCCCTGCGGGTTTACGAACTCTGAATTCTCCAGAAGTCTTGATATTCCCGAATCCAACCCGAGACAAGGTTTGGGTCCAGACTGAATCAACAGGTGAGAAGAATGATTATGAGCTTATATCCGTTGACGGCCGAGTCATGCACTCCAATTCATTTGCGAATGAAATGGAACTGGACCTCACTAATATTTCCGCTGGATTCTACATTTTACAAATTGAATTCGGAGATTCGCGAACTGGTTCTTATTTGATCCAAAAACAATAAATCTTAGACCGCTGAAAGTCGTGGTTTATTAAGCAAATTAGACAGCGAAGCTGACCTAATTTGAGCTCCTTCATTTTACGACTTACGTGCAAATGCCTCTATAGAAAGATATGATCAATCCACCCGTTGCCAAGAAAGTGCCACATGAAATCACCACGCACGGTGACACACGCATTGATCAATATTATTGGATGCGCGATATGGAGCGAAAGGATCCTGAAATCATATCTCATCTTGAAGCAGAAAATACATACACCAAAGAGCGGCTCAAGCATACGGATTCACTACAGAAAGAATTATTTAATGAGCTGAAGGGACGAATCAAACAGACTGATGAATCCGTCCCATACTTCTACGACGGTTTTTGGTATTACACTCGGTTTGAAGAAGGAAATGAGTATCCAATGTTTTGTCGAAAGGCAAAGACCATGGAGGCAGCGGAAGAAGCTTATCTCGACGTCAATGAACTGGCAAAAGGCTACAGTTTTTACCAGGTTGGAGGAATGTCGTTGAGTACCAACAATAACTTAGTTGCATTTGCTGAAGACACGATAAGTAGGAGAATTTACACCATCCAAATTAAGGATCTGACCACGGGCAATTTGCGTGACGACAAGATTGAAGGTTCCACAGGTAACTGCGTTTGGGCAAATGACAACCAGACTCTTTTCTACACCGCGAGAGAAGAAGGAACGATGCGGTCATCCAAGATTTTCAAGCACACCTTAGGAACAGATCAGAGTCAGGACGTTGAAGTTTATCATGAAACGGATGAAACGTTTAATGTTGGAATTGGAAAGTCAAAAAGCAAGAAGTGGTTGTTGATCAACTCGTCATCGACCGTGTCCGATGAGTACCGAGTTCTTAAGGCAGATAATCCCCACGGAGAATTTGAAGTCTTCCAAAATCGTCAGCGCGATTTGGAGTTTTCATTAGCACATTATCAGGATCACTTCTACATCCTCACAAATCTCGAAGCCAAAAACTTCAGGTTGATGAAAACTGCTGATTCATCGCGGTCAATTGAAAATTGGGAAGAAGTGATTCCGCACCGAAAGGAGACTCTCTTAGAAGACGTCGACATATTTGCTTCGCATCTAATCCTGAGTGAAAAAACGAATGCGCAGGTTTCACTCCGAGTCATCAATTGGGATTCAGCTGACGATCACTACATCTCATTCGATGAGGAGGTGTACAGCGCATACACTGCAACCAATTCAGACTTTAACACTACCAAGGTGAGGCTTGGGTACCAGAGCTTCACAACCCCACAATCTACGATGGAATATGACATGGATTCTCGATCCATGACCACGCTAAAGGAGAAGGAGATTCTCGGAGGATTCGACAAAAAATATTATGTTGCTCAACGCAGTTGGGTAACTGCTCGAGATGGTGCACAAGTACCAATTTCGATTGTTCGACACCAGAATACTTCTCCATCAAAAGAGACACCGCTTCTTCTCTACGCCTATGGTTCGTATGGAATGACCATGGATCCATATTTCAGTCCGTCCCGACTCAGCCTTTTGGATAGAGGCTTCACCTACGTCATTGCCCATGTAAGAGGAAGCCAAATGATGGGTCGGCCATGGTACGAGGACGGGAAAATGCTCAATAAAAAGAATACGTTTTCTGACTTCATTGACTGCGCGGAATTCTTAATCACTGAAGGCCAGACCAGTTCCGAGCATTTATATGCCATGGGAGGAAGCGCCGGTGGATTGCTGATGGGTGCCATCGTCAACATGCGGCCCGAACTGTGGAATGGGGTAATCGCTGCCGTTCCATTTGTAGATGTTGTGACAACCATGCTTGACGAGTCAATCCCGCTTACCACAGGAGAATTTGATGAATGGGGAAACCCCAAAAACAAAGAGTATTATGATTACATCAAGTCGTACTCACCGTATGATCAGGTTGAAGCCAAAGACTATCCTAACTTGTTAGTGACGAGTGGCTTGCATGATTCCCAAGTCCAGTATTGGGAGCCCATGAAATGGGTTGCTAAACTCAGAGAGCTCAAAACTGATGACAATGAACTGCTCTTTCATACCAACATCGAATATGGCCATGGTGGCGCTTCTGGAAGATTTGAGATTTACAAAGAAGTAGCATTGGAGTATGCTTTTCTCTTGGATCTGGAAAGCAAGAATTAATTTACCACTCAGAAGATTGGTGCACTCGCTGAATCCAGTGTAACCCAGAATCAATTTCGAATTGGGTTTCGATTTCGAAATACTCTCTGTAGATCAGTCCAACTCCCCGAGCATATTGCTCTTCTGAGTACTTTTTGATGACGAAGTTGTCCGTATCATTCACTTGAATAATCCTTAACGAGCTGTCGACGGAGGTGGAACCAATGAATGACGTTGCATCCACAAAATCATACTCGAAGTTTCCTTCTTCTTAAGTATTGAACGCATTCCCATCCCACGTGGCACCTTGGCGAGGAGGGAAAACGAGGATGACGGTCTTGAGGTTATCATCGAGTCTTTCAGCCCTAACTCCGTTCACAACTAGAGAATAGGTTTTTCTAAATGTATAAGTCGGATCACTTTCCAATCCTCCGACGTACGATTGCTCAACTCTATACACATCCCGAGAATCCAAATCTTCGAATGTTTCAACGATTATATCTCTGAGCCTGAAATTATAGGTGTCAACTTGCTCGGTGAATGCGTCAAACACAATAGAATCAACGTCATACTCGACCCAATTGCCTATTTCCAATGGAAGGTAATTGTACCCGAAGTCAATTTCATTTGGTGGATCATCCTTGCAACCGACGAGACCAAGAATGACCAATATGAGCAGGCTAAACCTTCTCACCTGCAATGATCTTTTTAGAGAAGTCCATTGGAATTTCTTCTGAACGAGCAATAAATCCACCGCCAATCACATCGTCTCCATCATAGAACACCGCACTCTGCCCAGGGGCAATTGCACTCACGTTGTGATCAAACTCCACCCGTATTCTGCCATCGGGTTCATTGTAAAGGCGGCTCATCGCTCCCTTGTTGTTGTATCGAATTTTCGTCACTGCTTCTCGACCATCTTCAACTTCGGTTAGCTTTTGGAAATTGGGATTGCGGACGTACATCGAATGTCCGAGGAGTTCATCTTCTCTACCCAGAGTAACTGTGTTGGTTTTGGGATCAATTTTAGTCACGAACATCGGCTCTCCAAATGCTTTACCCAAGCCTTTGCGTTGTCCAATAGTGTAGAACGGAAAGCCCTTGTGCTTACCAATGACAGTTCCCGAAGCATCCACGAAGTCGCCACCGTCTAATAAATCCGTTAGCCCTTCAACTCGACGGCTTAGGAAACCACGATAGTCATTGTCCGGAACGAAGCAAATCTCATAGCTCTCATTCTTCTTAGCAAGTTCGGGAAACCCTTGGTCAAGCGCCATTTGACGAATCTCTGGTTTTGTGAATCCGCCAAGCGGGAAAATTGTTCGAGCAAGCGCCTCTTGGCTTAACCCCCAAAGCACATAACTCTGATCCTTGTTTTGATCAAGCCCTTTTGAGATTATGTGTCGGCCATTTTCTTCACGCTTGTTAGCGTAGTGTCCGGTTGCGATAAGATCACAACCGAGCATATCGGCTCGCTTAAGAAGCGCATCCCACTTAATGTGAGTATTACACATGATGCATGGGTTTGGTGTCCGTCCACTCAGATACTCATCCACAAAATTGTCAATGATGAAGTCTCCAAATTCTTCCCGAATGTCAAGAATCATATGGTGAAACCCTCTGCTCACCGCGAGGTTACGCGCATCGTTAATATCGTCGAGACTACAACAACCTGTCGTTTTCCGAGCTCCTCCAGAAGTGGCATAATCCCATGTTTTCATGGTCATACCGATCACTTCATATCCCTGCTCATGCAGCAGCATAGCGGCAACAGAACTGTCAATTCCACCACTCATTGCAACCAATATCTTACCCTTCTTACTCATTTGCAGCGCAAAGGTCATGAATTTGATTCACAGTGGTTTTCAATTCACAAATGATTAACGTAGTTACATTTGAGTCAAACCACTCGCTATGCCACTTGAATATTCAAACTAAATCACGATCAACCTACCTCGACAACGCGTGGTTGATTTGATCGATAGTCCAGACAACATGAAGCACTGGCAGCCCGGGTTTTTAGGCATGACTCATATTAGCGGGGAACAAGGTCAAGAAGGCGCGAAGTACAGTATGCGCTACAAGAATCGGGGAAAAGAGATGGAAATGATCGAAACGATTCTCAAACGAGATTTCCCCAGTGAATTCAACGCCACTTATGAAGCCAAAGGGGTTTTCAATCGTCAAATCAACAAGTTCGTTGAGGTGGACGAAAACACGACCAAGTGGACGACTGAGTCCTATTTTGAATTCAGTACGATCATGATGAAAATTATGGGTGCGCTCATGCCAGGTGCTTTTAAGAAGCAGAGCATGAAATACTTGGTGATGTTTAAGGAGTGGGCTGAAGGATTAGAGGATTAAATTAGCTTAGTACAATACCCTATCGAAGTGCGATTGAAGATTTTCATATGCGTTCTCGTAGTACTAAGTACTGGACTACGATCAATTAGCCAGGATTCAGATTCTGTCTCTTCCTATATTATCCAAACTGGAATCATGGTAGGTCCGTCTTACATGCATCCGCTGAACCATTCAGAATTGCTGGAACCAGCGGGTACAACGAGTTATCATCTGCGCGCCCATTTGGTTTTACCTCTAAGTGAAAATCTTGAAGCGAGATTTGGAGTAGGGATAGCTCGAATTCCTGTAATTCAAAAAGACTATTCGATCACGCTCGGAACGGATATTGATCCAACCACAGGCATAGATTATTATAGTTCATGGACTGAAGTGGATGTAATCATGTATAAATTTCTAGTCCCTCTTGATTTGAACTATTATTTGATTGAGAACTCCAAAGGTCCGTATGTCGGAATTGGTGCTCAATTGAATATCTCCTTATGGGCAAATGGCAAACATGAGTTGTATGAGAGCGGCATCAACATTATTGATCTTCCACTAAATAATACCGTTACTTTTCGATCTGTGATCCTTGCACCAGAGTTTAGGACGGGATATGATTTCAAACTCTCAAATCAACTGTCTTTGTCAGCCGAGGCATATGTTCAATATTGGACCCAAGGACACATCCTAAATCAGAACATGCATTTGATTGAAATAGGGACAAGACTTGGAGTTCGATTTGCAAGCCTCATTAAGTCAGCTCCGAGTTCGAATCAAAATGAATAATTATAGAATCCCCGGATCGCCTAGTTTCCGATATATCCTCCTTGCTGCAGAAAGCGCTCTTGGAGCTGTTGTTCATTGAGGATGTCCGCATCTTCTAGTTCCATCTTCTCCTCTGCTGGTTCATGACCTTCTTCCCATTTCTCTTTTACGAGTTTGCCTTTCTCGTATAATTCTTGTCCTATGATCCGTCCATCTGTATCGTAATGAACCCAAAGGCCATCTTTTACAGCGGCCTTGTACGCTCCTTTTCTTAGGACCTTAGCATCTTGGTAGTACTGGACGTATTGGCCATCATAGGTGTCATCTTGGTACGTTCCTTCAATTTTCACCTTGCCATCTGGAAAGAACTCTTTGAACGCTCCATCCTTTCGACCGTCGGTATAGCTGAACGTTGCGCTGACTTGTCCATTTAAATAGAAGACTTGAGATTGGCCTTGAAGAACACCGTTCACATAGCTCTCGGTCATGCTCTTTTTTGCTTGATTGTCAAAGAATACCCAATCGCCGTCCTTCTGCTGGTTCAAGTATGGCCCTTTGCCCATAATCACACCATTGTTATGAAAAAACTTCGCGCTAGCCTTTCCCTCGGACAAGTAGGTCACTTCTGAACTCTTCACTTTGTTTTCATAGTAGTAAAAAAACGTGCCTATGGCCTGATCATCCTCGAACTGCCCTTGATATCGCACATTTCCATTCTCATATTTCTTCTCCCATTTTCCTTGCTTCTGGCCATCTTCATCTACCTGATTCTGTGCAACTAATGGTAGACTCAGGAGTAATGAAACGAATATGATAAGGGATGATTTCATGAAAACAAAAGTAGAAGCATGCAACGCGAAAATTCGAGATTTATTGAGAAGTTATTCGCTCTGCTACGTGGAATAGTGATGGAAAGCCGTCTGATCCGATTTTAATGCAGTGCATTCCAAGACGGTCTCCAAATTCAATGTCCGACGGAGAGTCACCGATCATGATTGATTTTTCAAAATCAATTTCCGGGAAATCACGTTTAGCCTCTAGCCCCATGCCAGTATTTGGCTTTCGGCACTCTGGATTAGCTGTCGCTAGTTCAGGGCAGAAATAAATCTTATCAATCCTTGCACCTACCCTTTCAACACTCTTCATAAAGTGATCATGCACTAAGCTGAGATCGGTCTCGCTCATTGCTCCTTTTCCAATGCCTTGCTGGTTTGTTACCACAACAATTCTGGCAAACATGTCGCTGAATCGAACGAGAGCGTCCAAGACATGGGGTAATAATTCAAACTCCTCAATAGACTTTACATAGTCGTTAGGAAGACGCTTGTTAATCACGCCATCTCGATCTAGAAACAGCGACCAGCTTTTGTCAATATTTAAATGATCTAAACTCATCGTTTGCGCGGTAATAGTCCTCCGGAATTCCAATATCTATGAAATAGCCTTCGCTCACAAATCCTTTAAGAGAAATTGCCTGGCAATGCGGGGCGAAAAATTCATTCTCTATGGAGAATTTATCACCTAAATCAAAATCACCAAAGGTTGATTTATTGATGACGTACACTCCTCCATTTATCAATCCTGTGGTTAAGCCTTTCCTTTTTTCCATGAAGGAAGTGATGTTGGAAGACTCATCAAGTTCGACAGTTCCGTAGCGGTCAGGTCGCTCCACTTCTCGAAGAACCATGGTTGAATGCTCGTGGAAATCATTGAGCGCATTGAGGTCTACATCAAAGAAAGTATCTCCATTCAAGATCAAGACATTCTCAGAATGACACTTGGACAGTGCGAATCTGATTGCACCACCTGTTCCTAAAGGTTCTTCTTCGAAGGCATATTCTAAATCGATGGCTCCATATTTATCTTGATAGTGGTTTTGAACAATATCGCCCTGAAATCCTACGGAAAGAACCGCTCTCTTCACTCCATGGTGTTCCAGATATTCAAATAAATAATCAAGAAATGGGCGATCTGCCACTTGAGCCATGGGCTTCGGCACGTTGGCGACAACTTCTCGCAGGCGAGTCCCAAAACCTCCGGCCAATATGATGGCTTCTTCAATCACCCAAGGTCAAACAAGAGTTCCTCGCATTGTTGACAAATGATATGTCCAATAAGAATGTGGCATTCTTGAATGCGAGGTGTATCTGAAGAAGGAACATTCAAAAGAAGGTCACTTAGCTCTTTCATCTTCCCACCGGATTCTCCGGTCATCCCAATTGTGATCATTCCTTGGCTTTTCGCCGTCTCGAAGGCTCTGACGATGTTTCCGCTATTCCCAGAAGTGCTGATTCCAACAAGGACATCTCCTTTTCTCCCTTTTGCCTTAACTAATCTAGAATAGACTTCGTCGTAGCTGTAGTCATTTGCAACCGCGGTGAGGTAGCTCGTATTAACGTGCAACGCTTCGGCAAAAAGTGGATCACGATCGTGATAGAATCGTCCACTTAATTCGGCTGCGATGTGCTGCGCGTCCGCCGCACTTCCCCCATTTCCACAAAACAAGATTTTACCATCTTCTTTGAGGCAGTCGACGAACGCTTGCGAACTTGATGCAATGTTCTGAATCAACTCAGGACGCTCAAGCAATAGGCTTTTGACATCTAGAGAATCTTGGATCAATGCCCTTATTTGGTTTACACTTTCCATGTACTTAGTCCTTCTTTACTAAACTGGTATAGTTGATTTTTGGCTCCTTTTTCTTCAAGTGCTTTTACGACATCGTGTCTCGAATTTCGAGGACAGTAAAACATCATGAATCCACCTCCTCCAGCACCTGAAATCTTGCCGCCGCTGGCACCATTCTTCATTGCTGTTCTGTAGAGGTCATCGATCATCGGATTGGTAATTCCTTCGGCCATTCGCTTTTTATTGTCCCATCCAAAACGCAAAATTTCGCCAATATGATCCATGTCACCTTTGAGGAGTGCTTCTTTCATCAGAACCGCCTGCTTCTTCAACTGATGCATAGCTTCTAAGGCTTGCTCGTTATTCGCATTGACATTCTTGCGCTGCATTTCGATAATGGCAGCGGATTCTCTACTTGTTTGAGTATAAAGCAGGATTAAGTTGTGGGCCAATTCATTCGCATACTTCTCTTTTATCCGCAATGGATTGACGATGACCTTGTCTTCATTGTAGAACTCCATGAAGTTAAATCCACCAAACGTTGCAGAGTATTGATCTTGTTTTCCACCCGCCATCCCAAGGTCAGAGCGTTCAATTTCGTAAGCCAAGTGGGCAGTGTCGTATTCACCAAACGGAAGATTCAGCCATTCTTGGTACGCTCCTAGAATGGTCGTCATTAGAGTTGAAGAAGTTCCCAACCCGGATCCAGCAGGAGCATCCACATAGGTGGTGAGCTTATAGCCATGACCATTGAGATGCCCATCACGCACCAGTCGATTATGAACTCCTTTATGAAGGCTCAGGTATCCATCTACCTCCAGTTCATCTTTCCAATTCGAAACAAAGACTTCTCCTCGATCCATGGTTTCCATGATGATCTTCCCCTCACCCAATTCTTCAATACTTGCATATGCATAGAGGTTAATCGTTGCATTCAAGATGGCGCCGCCAAATTGATCGCTGTATGGTGAAACATCGGTTCCTCCACCGGCGAAGCCTATTCTGAGTGGTGCTTTGCTTCTAAATATCACGTTGAAAACTTGTTCTGATTCAATCCAAATTGGAGACGGACAAATTTAGCTTTGTTGTGTACACGAACTGTTAACCAATGTTTTTCGTTCTATCCAAGATTCTGAGCTTTCTTCTCATGCCGATGACTTGGATTGTCTTGACGCTTTTGCTAAGTTTCTTTCTAAAGAAATGGGCCAAAAAGCTCCGAATAACATCCATTGCCCTCCTTTTCATTTTTGGAAACTCATTCTTACTGCATGAGGTAAGCCTTCTATGGGAATCGCCAATTACCTTGGACGTAGATTTAAAGGAGTACGAAACCGCGGTTGTCCTCGGAGGCTACACATACTATTCTATCCCCAATGAAAGGCTAACTTTTCGAGAATCAAGCGATCGGTTATTTCAAGCCGTCCGCCTCCTCGAGCAAGGAAAAGTTAAACGATTGATTATAAGTGGAGGCTCCGGATATGTTTTAGATCCAGAATTGAAAGAAGCCGAATTCATACAGACTTTCCTGAAGGAGTTGAATATTCCTCATGAACAAGTACTCATCGAAGCGGAATCGAGAAATACTCATGAGAATGCATTGAATACAAATGCACTTCTTCAGTCAGAGGGGTTAGACAAGCAAACCATTTTACTTGTCACTTCTGCATTCCATATGAGGCGGGCTAAAGCTTGTTTTGAAAACCAAGGAATGGATGTCGTAGTCTTTGCTACCGATCCAACCATAGGGACTCGAATTTTTACAATTGACCACTTGGTCATTCCAAGCGCGAACTCCCTAGCTTACTGGAATGTATTGATCCATGAGTGGGTTGGATATTTGAGTTATTGGGTAGCTGGATATGTCTAATTAAGATGATTTCCTCCTCTTCTCACTACCCAATCCAGACCGTTCCGTCGAATGCCCATACTGATACAACTATTTAATGCCGGCATTCGTCTTAGATTTTGTACATTTCACTGGTGTTGAATCATCCGATCGAAATAAGTCTAATTGAATCTAAAACCCTATCCATATAGCCTAACTCTACTATTCCTCCTTATCGTCTTATTTATCCCTTCTCTTCATTCACAGTATTGGATGCAAAAAGCAGGTGGAGCTACCGTAGATGAAGGAATGGACATTGTTGTCGACGGAAGTGGCAACAGCTACACTACGGGGTACTTTTCGGGCAACGCATCATTTGGAAGCACATCCTTTTCATCTTCAGGAGCAACGGACGTTTTCCTTGTCAAGACCAATAGTTCTGGTGCAATCCGGTTTGGAAAATGCAGGTATGGATTCATCAGAGATCGAGAAATACCTAGGTATCATTCGCAAAAGAGTCGAATCAAACCGAACTGGAAGTAATTGGATATTAGACTCTTACACAGATTTAAAAAATGAAGGCCCTGAAGAACAGGCGCTTGTGGCTCTGACAGAAGGTATATATCAAAGACAGAAAATGGGAAATCCCGTACACGAATGGACTCCTCTCCACAAAGGGGAAGGCGGAGGCTGGAGAAGTAAATATGCCAGGGTGGAACAAATCATGTCGAGTGATTTGATCACTATTCATGAGGATGATTTACTGGAATTAGCAAAGAACATGATGATTTGGAGTAACATCCACCATCTTCCCGTTGAGAGCAATCAAGGTGGAGTTATTAGTCTGATTACTTCAGATCGAATATTGTCCTTTCTCGCTGCTGAGAAGAAGCATGATTTCAGCTTTACCGTTAAGCAAGCGATGATTGAAAACCCAATCACTACGGCCCCAGAGACGAGTACGATCGATGCCTATCGATTAATGAAGGAGAAGGAAATCGGTAGTTTGCCAGTCCTTCATGAGAACAAATTAGTCGGCATCGTCACCTTGAATGATTACATCAAGCTTTTTGAAATACTCATGGAAGAGTTGGAGTAGTACTCCTTTAGCTCATGGAAGCTAGCTTCTCTTTGATGGATGCTATTCGAGATTCAGCATCTGCTTTCTTTCTTTTCTCTGAATCAACAACTTGCTCAGGAGCATTGCTCACGAAGCGCTCATTGCTCAGCTTCTTGTCTACAGATTTCAAAAACCCTTCCTGATATTTTAGCTCTTCAGTGAGCTTGTCCATCTCAGCATCCGAGTCAATGAGCCCCTCGAGAGGCAATGTAAAGTCGATCGTACCAACAATAAAACTAGCTGAAGGTCCATCAAAAGTCTTTTCCCCATCCAGAGTCACATTAGCCAACTTTGAGATCACCTCTTCCTGCTGAAACCCATCTGCACCTGAATAAAGCACTTCCAGCGCTTCCTTTGGACTGAGGTTCTTTCCTGCCCTCACCGATCTCACCTCGGTAATAATCGACTTCGCCAATTCAAATGATTCGATCACTTCTGAATTTACAGACTGAGACTCTGGCCAACGAGCAACAATAACGCAGTCACCATCCTCCCTGTCCTTTAGACTCTGGTAAACTTCTTCCGAGATGAATGGCATTATCGGATGTAGGAGAATCATCATTTCTTCAAAAAGATCAAGAGTGGCCTCATACGTAACGCGGTCGATAGAGTCCTGATACGCAGGTTTGATCGCCTCCAAGTACCAAGAACAGAATTCATCCCAAACGAGTTTGTAAATGCTCAAAGCAACACCGTTCAACCTGTACTTTGAGTAATTTGAATTGATAAGTTCAATCTCCTTAGAAATTCGATTGCGGAGCCACTCAATGGCATCAACATTCACGCTTGGTTGGGCCTTATCCTCTACTTCCCAGCCTTTAACAAGTCGGAGTGCATTCCAAATCTTGTTTGTGAAATTTCTTCCTTGTTCACAAATGGCATCATCAAAAGGAATATCGTTTCCGGCTGGTGCCGTCATCAATAAGCCTAGACGGACGCCATCGGCGCTGTACTTCTCGATTAGCTCCAGCGGATCTGGAGAATTCCCAAGTGACTTGGACATTTTTCGACCTTGCTTGTCACGGATTATACCCGTGAAATAGACATTCTCAAATGGGCGCTTGTTCTCGAATTCGTAGCCCGCCATGATCATTCTTGCGACCCAAAAGAAGATGATGTCTGGTGCAGTCACCAAGTCGCCCGTTGGATAATAGTAGTCCAGTTCCTTGCGATCGTAGAATCCATCAAATACGCTAATTGGCCACAGCCATGAGCTGAACCATGTATCTACCACGTCTTCGTCTTGACGTAAATCAGATGAAGTGAGAGAAGCGTCTAACTTCTGTGCTTTTTCCAATGCCTCCTCGGCATTCTTTGCCACTACACAATTGTCATCCCCTTCACCAAAGTACCATGCTGGAATCCGATGCCCCCACCAAAGCTGGCGACTGATGCACCAATCTTTGATGTTGGTCATCCAATGCTTGTAGGTGTTCTGAAATTTCTTTGGGTAGAATTTGACATCTCCTGACTCCACCGCATCCAAGGCTGGTTTCGCCAAATCTTCCATCGTCACGAACCATTGTTTGGAAAGTCTTGGTTCAATGATCGAGTTGGTGCGCTCGGAGCGGCCTAATTTATTCTGGTAATCTTCGGTTTTCACCAAATTTCCATTCTCCTCGAGAAGTGGAATAATGTTCTTCCGCGCCTCGAATCGGTCCTGGCCAACTAAAACCTGAGCAGCTTCGCTCATGGTCCCGTTTGCATTCAGAATCTCGATTGTTTCAAGACCATGCTTTTGTCCGAGATCGTAGTCATTCGTGTCATGAGCAGGTGTGACCTTTAGACATCCAGTTCCAAACTCGCGATCAACGTAGTCATCGAGGATAATCGGGATCTCTCGATTGACGATTGGAACAACGGCTTTCTTGCCATGAAGGTGTGTGTATCGTTCGTCTTCAGGATGGATACAAATGGCGGTATCACCTAAAATAGTCTCTGGCCTTGTCGTCGCAATGGTCGCATATTCATCCGTACCGGAAACCTTGTAACGAACGTGATATAATTTGCTGCTTTCTTCTGTGTGAAGCACCTCCTCATCTGAAACAGCTGTAAGTGCCTCCGGATCCCAGTTCACCATCCGGTAACCTCGGTAAATCAAGCCCTTTGCATAGAGGTCATTGAAGGTATCGATGACACTATCATAGTATTTCTCATCCATTGTGAAGCGGGTCCGATTCCAATCGCAGCTCGCTCCTAACTTCTTCAGCTGTTCGAGAATCACGCCACCGAATTCTTCCTTCCATTCCCACGCATGCTTCAGGAATTCATCTCTTCCAATATCACTTTTCTTGATTCCTTGATCCCGCAGTCGCTTCACCACCTTCGCTTCGGTTGCAATGGAAGCATGATCCATTCCAGGAACCCAGCAGGCATTTTTTCCTTCGAGCCGCGCCTTCCGAATCAGAATGTCCTGAATAGTATTGTTAAGCATATGCCCCATATGGAGGATACCTGTCACATTTGGAGGCGGTATTACGACTGTGAATGGCTCCTTAGATGGATCTGGTTTAGAAGAAAAATAATCCTTCTCCATCCAGTGCTGATACCACTTTCCTTCGACCTCTCCTGGATTGTATTTCGATGACAATTCGCTCATGCTGTGACGCTAAAAAATAAAGCCGCAAATGTAGTTATTGACAGAGGCAAAACAGTACCGTGAAGGCCTAAGAATTGACTCAATTTGTTTATGATTGAGGCATGAGGACGTATAACATAATTGGTTTAGTTGCACTAGGACTATACATAATTGCAACATTCCTTAAATCCTACCATTTGCCAGGGGCAGGAATCCTCTTCATTCTTACGACCTTTCTTCTGGTAGCGTTCTTTGCCCCGCTGAGGTTACAAGCTCGGCTTAAGTCAGATCGTCCTCGGCTGTTTTCGATCATCGAGTATGTAACCTTAACCGCGTTGTCGATGGCAGCAATATTTAAGGTCATGCACTGGCCAGGCTCCCCACTTATTGCCTACTTCTTTTTCGGAACGTTCACCCTATTCTACCTTCCCAGCTATATTTATTACGGGTTCAAACAAAGGCAAAACAGAGAGGAATATTTCTTCACGATTGTCATCGGCGGTCTGATTATCATGCTTTTTAAGATCTATATGTCTGGGCAAGTAAGTAAGAGAATGCTTGACAGCTATGATCTTGCATTGGTCAAGCAAGGTGAGTTAATTGAAAAAAGTTCATTGAGATCAGACAAATTAATTGAATCAATTTCCCATCTATCCAATGCAGACGGAAAGAATTCCGCAGTTCTATTACATAATCAATCCAGAGAGCTAATTCATTCCATTGATACCCTAATCAATTTCTTGATCTCTGAAACAGATGGTATACCTATCGAACAAGCCGATACCATGTGGATTGGAGAAATTGAAGGTAGAGACAACTACGATATTCCCAATCATCTACTCATCGATGGACGACACGGCGAAAAGCTTCGATCCAGTTTAGACGATCACTCTGCTTTTGTAAAGTCACTCTTTGATGAAAATCAGCGTTCGATGCTTGATGAAGACCTCACAATAGACACGCGAGATCGATATGATAAATGGGATAAGAAAACCATCACCTGGGAAACTTACATGTTTCGATACGTTCCTCTATCGGTGGTCATTGGTTCATTGTGGACGGTTAAACATGAAATCATACAACAAGAGAATCTCGCGTTGGAAACCATGTTGAATGAGATCGCTGCAAAACATCCCGACAATTTCGCAGCGATAATAGCCGAGGTCAATTCAAAATATGAAGCAGCAGCGAGAGAGAAAGAGATTGCATTATTAGAAGAAGAAAAACAACTGACGGACGAAGGCATTCAAGAGCGAACCGAAGAACTAGAAACAGTCAAATCGACCATGATTTGGTTGATCCTTGGGTTACTTGTCTTCTTTGTAATGATTTTCTATATCGTGCGGAGCAATATTGCCCGCAATCGATTGAACAAAGCAATCACAGCTCAAAAAGAAGAGATCGAACTACAACATAGCGAGCTTGAAGAAAAAAACAGGGAAATAACCGACTCAATATCCTACGCTAAGCGCATTCAAAGCGCCATTCTCCCTCCAAAACGGCTCGTTAAAGAACATTTAGAGAACAGCTTCATTCTCTACATACCGAAAGACATCGTAGCCGGAGACTTCTATTGGATGGAGACCATTGATAATGTGGTGTACTTTGCTGCTGCGGACTGTACAGGCCACGGTGTTCCTGGGGCGATGGTATCGGTCATTTGCGTGAACGGGCTTAACCGTTGTGTCCGAGAGTTCGGATTGCGAGAACCTGGTAAGATTCTGGACAAAACAAGAGAGCTGGTCATAAAGGAGTTCGAAAAGAGTGAAGAAGAAGTGAAAGACGGAATGGACATTTCCCTCTGTGCACTAAACACTAAATCCAACGAGCTAATCTGGGCCGGAGCACATAATCCATTATGGATTGTACGCGAGAATGCAACGGAAATCGAAGAAATTAAAGCGGATAAACAGCCTATTGGGAAATACGGTATTGAGACGCCGTTTACGACCCATCGAATTCAACTTAATCAAGGAGACACGATCTACACCTTCAGCGACGGTTATCCCGATCAGTTTGGCGGAGAACGAGGCAAGAAGTATAAGAGTGGGAAATTCAAATCAACCTTGGTTGCCATGTCCCAAAAACCGATCGATCAACAACACGATCTACTTGAAAAGGAGTTTGAATCTTGGCGTGGTAGCCTCGAGCAAATCGATGATGTGTGTGTTATAGGGGTGAAGGTTTAAGCCATTGCCGCGAGCACTTTATATATGTCTGCACAAGTTTTAAAAGTCCTAACATTCTGTTAAACGTATCCAGACGGCCGGATTCAGCCTTAAATTTGTTCGAAGAAAAAACAACAACCATGAAGAAGATTTTTACAGTATTGGCGGCAGTGATGATTATGTCAGTCGGAGCATTTGCTCAAGCTGATGTCGAGTTCGAGAAAAGCGTTCATGACTTCGGTCGAATGAAGCAACACGGAGATGCATCCACTGAGTTTAAGTTCACCAACACAGGAAGTGAGCCCCTAATCATCTCTAATGCTAAAGGATCTTGCGGATGTACCGTTCCTGAGTGGCCACGCGAACCGATTGCTCCAGGTCAGTCTAACATCATCAAGGTGAAGTATGACAGCAAGCGAGTTGGTCCAATCAACAAGTCAGTAACGATCACTTCAAACGCAGAGAATTCGCCAACGAAGATGATTCGCATCAAAGGTCACATTGAGCAGGCACCAAAAGCTGATGAATCAGCTATGCCAGTCAAAGAACCTACGATGGCTCCATCTGCCAACTAGAAAATCTTCAAATCGTATTTGAAAAGCCTTTCACTCTTGTGGAGGGCTTTTTTTTGTCTCTATAATTGAGATTGATATTCTAATTCTACCTGATTGTATCTTTGACGCCCGCATAAAAACTTAGAATATGCCGTACATCTCAAAGAAAGGATTTGCAATGCCCGAATCACCGATTCGGAAGCTGGTTCCGTTTGCTGAAAAGGCAATCGCCGCTGGCAAAGAGGTCATCCACCTTAACATAGGTCAACCAGATATCAAAACTCCTGAAGTGGCTCTAGAAGCCATAAGGAACCTTAATCGCGATGTGATCGAATACAGCCATTCTGCGGGATATGAATCATACCGTCGCGGGCTTGCTGAGTACTATCAAAAAAACAGCATTGACATCACATTTGAGGATATTCTAGTAACAAATGGAGGTTCTGAAGCTATCATTTTTGCTATGATGACCTGCTTCAACCCAGAAGATGAAGTCATTGTTCCAGAACCTTTCTACGCTAACTACAATGGATTTGCCCTTGAAGCGGGCGTGGTGCTTCGGCCGATTACGACCTACCTCAAGGACAGCTATGCGCTTCCTCCAATCGAGAAGTTTCGTGAGTTGATCACCGCACGAACAAGAGGGATTATTATTTGCAATCCTGGCAATCCAACAGGCTACCTCTATACAAAGAATGAGCTTGAAACTTTGAAGCAAATTGTGGTGGAGAATGACCTTTTTCTTTTTGCAGATGAAGTCTACAGAGAGTTTTGCTACGATGGTCGCGAGCACTTCAGCATCTTGAATTTGGAAGGTCTTGAAAGGCATGCAGTCGTTGTAGATTCTGTTTCTAAGCGATACAGTATGTGCGGGGCTCGTGTTGGCGCGATGATTTCGAGGAATAGAAATGTAATGAACACCGCATTGAAGTTTGCCCAAGCGAGATTAAGTCCGCCTACTCTGGGCCAAATTGCTGGAGAAGCCGCACTAAAAACCCCTGATTCCTACTTCACCGATGTGATAGAAGAATATTTGGAGCGACGAGATTTGCTCGTCGATGGTTTAAACTCAATTTCAGGAGTAACCTGTCCTAAACCTGGCGGAGCATTTTACGCCATGGCTGAACTTCCTGTTGACAGCGCCGAAATCTTCTGTCAATGGATATTAGAAAGCTTCGAACACAAAGGAGCGACGGTGATGATGGCGCCAGCTGCTGGCTTTTACGCCACTCCAGGCCTCGGTGCAAGAGAGGTTCGTCTCGCCTATGTCCTGGAGCAATCAAAGCTTTTGTTGGCAATTGAAGTCTTGAAAGCCGCTCTGATCGCATATCCTGGAAAAATTGAGCTTTCTGAAAAAGTAAGCACCGCGCATGGTTCTTAAAACTCTCTCACTCTGTCTCATCGTTCTTCTCGGAGCATGCTCTCAGCCGAAGCAGGCCGAACAAATTGGAAGTGGTTCAATGGTAGCAGAAGTTGTTCAGCAACCCACCAAAGTTTCAGTAGCGCATGAAAATTACCCTATTCGATATGGAGTAAAAGAAGGCAAACTCATGTACCAGTACAGAGGTTTACAAACGGGATCCGAAGAGGTTTACTTTACGGACTATGGGATGGTGGAAATCAAGTTTACTTCTACGACCAGAGAGAATCTTTTTAAAGAGGAAAGAGAGATCATCAATTTGATCACTTTGATGCGCGACAGCATGATTTTCGTCGTCGATCGAAGTACAATGAATGCAAGGAGCATCGACAATTCACTGTTGTATTCAACAGCGCTAAAAAGCCCGTCACTTGACCTTAACGAAGCTGCGGAGATGATGTATTTGGAGAAGGGCGGTCAATTGGTACGAATAGACACGATCCTAGATCTTCCCACAAGGTATTGGAACATTGAAGCCTTGCAATCCAAAGAATGGCGTTGGAAAGGAATATTGATGAAGACTCAAGTTCAAGTTGGAAGGGAGACGATGACTTTGGAAGCTCTTTCAATAGACACTATTTCTCCACTTCCAGAAGGAATTTTCGATCTCCCCTCAGATGTAAATATTCAAGAAGGAATGTCCGTAGAAGAATGGATCGAAGCTCTGGGTAAGCCGATCAAGAAGCGGCAATACTTCAATTTTCCCGACTCTTTGAATCGAAATTGAAACCATTCTAAAGACCGCTAGTCGTAAAGCAAGTATTTAGCCCTCTTTCTGTTGTATTCTGACAAATCAGACTGCCAAGAAGCCTTGATTTCATCTGCTGTATAGCCTTGTTCAATCTGCTTTTGCAGTTGATCAGTTCCTGCCAGCTTATGGATAAATCCATTTGAATTGAAGAACTTATCCTTTTCAGGAAATTGGCGATAGGCGTCGACCAGCCAATCTAAAATCAGTCCTTGTGTTTCTTGGATTCTCTTCCCTCCTATTTCGGATAAGTCCCAACCAACACATGGAACTCCTTCGTGCTTCGGGTGTGTTGATCCTTCCCCACTCTTGGGAACGAATATGAAGGAACCAATACTCATGTTGGGATGACCAAAAACTTCAAATGGCGTTGCTGTTCCTCGTCCTACCGAAAAGCTTGTTCCTTCAAAAAAACAGAGCGATGGGTAGAGTAAAACCGAATTAGCAGTGGGTAAATTCGGTGATGGTTTGATCGGCAATACGTAAATGTCACTATGCTGATAACCATCACATCTAATCACCTCAAGCTTTGCCTTTATTCCTTCTTCCAGCCAACCTTCACCATTGATCATTTGAGCCAATTCAGCGATGGTTAAGCCATGCACTACGGGAATAGGTAACATTCCAACAAAGGATTTGTGCTCGGTCTGTAACATCGGGCCATCAACGTAGAACCCATTAGGATTCGGTCGATCGAGGACAACAAAATCTATATCATTCTCAGCGCACGATTCCATCACATACGTCATGGTTGATATGTACGTATAGAATCGGGCTCCAACATCTTGAATATCAAATAGCACTACATCGATTCCAGTCAAATCTTCGGCTGTTGGTTTTTTGTGGTTTCCGTAAAGACTGACAATTTCAATTCCTGTTTTATCATCGATGCTGCCACTGACCTTTTGTCCTGCATCTGCTTTTCCTCTGAACCCGTGTTCTGGGGCAAATACTTTTACAACATCTATGTCCTTATCTAAAAGGAAGTCAAGCAGATGAACACTGTCAAGATAGGAGGTGTGATTTGCACAGATGGCAACTCGTTTTCCAGATAACATCGATTCATACTCGGAAAATCGTTTTGCCCCAACTGTAATGTCCGCATCTGTTTTGAAGCTAAGCTGCGCAATTGCCCCGTTCATTAAAATGAGGATAAAGAAGAATGAAATGGTGCCTTTCATAGCGAACAGATGATCAAATTTGCACATCTTCATAGCGGCAATGACTATGCCCAATTGAAGTTTTAAACACGCCAATTTGCGATTCGAACTATTCCTTGCAAACAAAATGATCTCTGGCCGCCGTGCAGGTGTAACGGGTCAGAGCTCGTCAGCCATTATCAAAATTGCCATTGCGGGTATCGCCATTGGAATGGCAGTGATGATTCTATCGATTGCCATCGTAACTGGGTTTCAAAATGAAATTCGCGAGAAGGTTATAGGTTTTGGCTCTCACCTTCAGATATCCCTTTACAATCCACAGAATACGTTGGGAGTCAAGCCCATGGAAAGGGACCAACCTTTTGTAGAGGACATTCTCGCTGAACCTGAAGTAAAAGGAACCCAAGTTTATGCCTACAAAAGTGGAATCATCAGTGCCAAAGGCGAGATTCTCGGCGTGATGAGCAAGGGCGTGGATCAAGATTTCGATTGGGAATTTTTTGAAGACAACTTACTGGAAGGTTCAGTCTTTCAGGTGAATGACTCCACTCCCTCGGACTCCGTGCTCATATCCAGTCAAATTCAAAACAAACTGGAATTGGAGGTCGGCGATAAATTCTCCGTTTCTTACATCCAAGATGAGCTAGAAAGAAAACGACGATTCATCATTGGCGGAGTATATGATACCGGAATGGAGCAGTTTGATGGAAGCATATTCCTGTGCGACATCAAGCATGTACAAAAGCTCAACGGCTGGGAAGCGAACCAAGTAGCTGGTATTGAAGTGCTCCTGCATTCATTCGAAGATTTAGATCGGCTCGACTACTTGACGGCTCAGCATGTCACCTATGAATTCAATACACTGAAAATAACCGATCAGTTCATGGATATTTTCGGTTGGTTGGAGCTTCAAGACATCAACGTCATCATCATCCTCATTCTGATGGTTTTGGTATCTGGAATCAACATGATATCGGCCCTGCTCGTGCTCATTCTGGAACGAACGAACATGATTGGCATTCTCAAAGCCATGGGGGCAAAAAATGGCACGATCAGCAAAGTCTTTCTTTACAATGCACTTTACCTCATCATAATAGGAGTTGCCATTGGCAATGCCGTGGGACTCGGGCTCGGTTGGTTACAACAAAAGTTTGCTATTGTTACCCTAGACAAGAGCAATTACTATGTAGACAGTGTTCCAGTCCTGTTTGAATCTTCACCCATCCTAGCTATTAATTTAGGGAGCATTGCAGTCTGCTTGGTCATGTTACTGATTCCCGCTATGTTGGTGAGTCGGATTGATCCAGTAAAGACGATTCGTTTCAATTGACAATTCACAATTATCAATTGTCAATCTTCATTTATTGGGAATCACTCTATAATTTGGATTCCGCATTTGACATTCAATTTGACTGTGTTTTCCCTTTTATCGACTCCGAATCCATTGGCAATTGTTCATTGAACATTGGCAATTGGAGAGAGGGTGATTTCCTACTTTTGCACCTGAATTTCACACGGATAAATGGACATAAAAAACAACATCCTCGAGACGATTGGAAACACACCTCTAATCAGGCTCAATAAGATTGCAGAGGACATTCCTGGGACCGTATTAGCCAAGACTGAATACTTCAATCCTGGACACAGTGTCAAGGATAGAATGGCCCTCAAAATGTTGGAAGATGCGGAGGCCCGTGGAGACATCAAGCCGGGTGGAACAATTATAGAATGCACCAGTGGAAACACGGGAATGGGTCTTGCGCTCGCATGTATTGTGAAAGGCTACAAGCTCATTTGCACGCTTAGTGACAAACAGAGCAAGGAAAAAATTGACATTCTAAGAGCGCTTGGGGCGGTTGCGCATGTTTGTCCTACCAACGTCTCTCCCGATCATCCTGAATCTTATTACTCTATCGCAGAAAGGCTTAACAAGGAAATCGAGAATTCATTCTGGGTCAACCAGTATGACAATCTCAGCAACCGACTCACTCATTATGAATCCACTGGACCAGAGATCTGGAACCAGACGGATGGGAAAGTGACCCATTTCGTAGTTGGGGTTGGAACAGGAGGTACAATTTCTGGTGTCGGGAAGTATTTAAAAGAGCAAAATCCGAACGTCAAAATTTGGGGTGTTGATTCATATGGTTCTGTATTCAAGAAGTTTCATGAAACTGGAGACTTTGACGAAACTGAAATCTACAGTTATATCACGGAAGGAATCGGTGAGGACATTCTCCCGAAAAATGTTGATTTCGATTTAATCGACCATTTCGAAAAAGTTACTGATCGTGATGGAGCTTTAGTAACGCGTGAATTAGCACTCAAAGAAGGGTTGTTCCTTGGTTACAGCTGTGGTTCGGCATTTCAGGCAATTCGCCAAATGAAGGATGAATTGGATGAAAATTCCGTCGTTGTTGTGCTGTTTCACGACCACGGTTCTCGGTACGTAGGTAAAGTTTACAACGACGATTGGATGCGTGATAGAGGATTTTTGAATGAAGAGAATCATGTCGCAAAGGACCTGTTTGCTCATCGTCAAGATCTTCCACTTCTCACTGTGAATGCGGGTGAACCCGTTCATAATGCCGTTGCACTCATGAGAAAGTTTGACATTTCACAACTTCCGGTAATGGAGCAAGGAAAATTCGTTGGAAGCATTGATGACGCTAGTCTTCTCGACAAGTTGAGTGCGAACTCGGAAACGCGAGATGAGCACATTAGAGATCATATGAATGAGCCATTTCCGGTTATTCAAGCCACGGACCCGATCAACACGATATCAAAACACTTGAGTCCAACCTGCGGAGCAGCCCTCGTTGATCTAGGTCAAGGGAAATACCAAATTGTTACTCGACACGACATCGTATCGGCAATGAGCTAAGCATGAGGACAGTTTGCATTATCGGCTTTTGCTTATTCGCTTTTACTGCATGTAAAACTGAAAAAGTTGATGATTCAAAGGTTCTCGCAATTTCATGGTATTATCCCCAAAGTGATTATCAGCGCTGGGTAAACACACAGGATTCTTCATATTCCTTTGTTGAGCTATACACTCTTGAACCTTCTAAGATTGATTCCGTGTTGGAATCCGTTGATGGAATTATTCTCACAGGAGGACCGGACATTCAACCTCGACATTATGGAACCGTAGACTCTTTGTCTGTTTGTGGAGAACCCAATACGCTCCGAGATTCCATTGAATTATTGAGCAGTGAGTTTGCAAAAGAGCGGGGAACCCCAATTCTTGGAGTCTGTCGAGGAATGCAGATCATGAATGTATCCTTGGGTGGTAACCTCTACCTCGACATCCCTTCTGATCTAAATTCTGATGCTCACAAGGTTGATGAGACGGATGCGGAGCATTTTGTTTATGGAACATCAGAAAGATTCAAAACAGTTTTTGGGGTAGATTCCGGTTGGACCAACAGTAACCATCATCAATCTCTCAGGGTTATAGGAGCAGGTCTTGAGGTTGATGGAATGAGTATAGACAGCGTAATCGAGGCCATCTCCCTGGCCGATTCTCTGAGCCATCCATTTTTTAAGGCTGTGCAATGGCATCCAGAACGCATGGAACGTGACTCACCAATGGCAGCGAATGTTCTTCGTGAGTTTCTGAAGGCTGTGAATAATGAATAGAACGTTTACTGATCATCTCGGTCGAAGCGTTTTGATCGAATCACCTCCGAGACGTATCATCAGTTTGGTCCCATCTCAAACCGAACTGCTGTATGATCTTGAATTGAACGATCGAGTCGTCGGAATCACAAAATTCTGTGTTCGACCCGATGAGTGGTTTAGAACCAAAACTCGAGTTGGAGGAACCAAAAAGTTGCATGTGGATAAGATCAGAGAAATCAACCCAGATCTCATCATTGCCAACAAAGAAGAAAACACAGCCGATGACATCGACGCATTGAGCCAAGAATTCCCGGTATGGGTCAGCGATGTAAACGGGCTTGAATCAGCAATCGATATGATTCGAAATGTGTCCAAGATCTGTGAAGTGGAACCAAAAGGGAACGCGCTCATCGACGAAATTCAACATCAGTTCAAGTCTATTAAGAATATTGATTCCTCATCCTGCCTCTACCTGATTTGGGATGAACCAGTAATGGTCGCGGGTAACGACACTTTCATTCATGAAATGCTCCGGTTTGCAGGATTCAAAAACCTCTCAGACGCTGATCGCTATCCAAGTCTTGAAGAAGGTAGGCTTGTCGATCTCGCACCAGATTATTTGCTCCTGAGTAGTGAGCCATTCCCTTTCAAAGAGAAGCATGTGGAGCGATTTAAAAATCTACTACCGAAAACTAAAGTCATGCTTGTGGATGGTGAAATGTTCAGCTGGTACGGTTCCAGACTCACAAAAGCACCGGCCTATTTTAAAGAACTGCAGTTAAACGTTTCAACCCTTTGATCACAGCTGCTCCGACTGCAAATTCCCGTTGGGCATTCTTTCATAGCTTCGTACCCATGCATCGCCTGCTAACCCGATTGATTGGAATTTTCTTGGCTTTTTCTTGCTTTGGACTTCAAGCCCAAAAAGTGGGTGTTGTACTGAGCGGCGGTGGGGCATCTGGAATTGCACATGTTGGTGTATTAAAGGCGCTTGAAGAAAACTCAATTCCGATTGATTACATAACTGGGGCTTCAAGCGGTGCGATGGTCGGAGGATTGTACGCAGCTGGATACTCTCCAGATGAAATTGAGAAAATCTTGACGAGCGATGAGTACCGTCGAGTTGCGATGGGAGAGATTGATGACAAATTCAAGTACTACTTCCGTGATCCTGATCCGGATGCACACTGGATCGCGATTAAGCTGAGTTCCGACTCGAACTTCCTTCAAACCTCGATCCCTACGAGTTTTATAAATCCTGCAGCGTTGGACTTCGAGTTGATGCATTACTTCGACCCAGCCAGTGCTGCCACCGGTTACGACTTCGATAGTCTGTTCGTTCCTTTTCGCTGTGTCGCAAGTGATATTGAAGACAAGGAGTCTGTCGTCTTTAAGGACGGAAATATGAATGTGGCTGTGCGCGCCAGCATGAGTTACCCTTTGTACCTCAAGCCGCTCATCGTAGAAGGTAAACTGCTATTCGACGGAGGTCTTTACAATAACTTCCCTACTGATATCATGCGAGAGCAGTTTGATCCTGAAGTAATCATTGGGTCAAACGTTTCGTCCAATGAAGGCCCGCCGAGAGAGGATGATTTCTTGTCTCAGCTTCGAAACATGGTGGTTTCGAAAACCAATTATGAATTACTCGGTGACTGTTGCGTACTTATTGAACCCAAGATTGACTTGGGGACATTTGATTTCACTCGAATGCAAGAAACCATTGATTCAGGATACACTTCCACACTGCGTCAAATAGAGGAAATTAAGGAGAAGGTGCACCCTCGAATCCATGCTAAAAAAGTCCAAGAGCGCCGGATGGAATTCCGGAAGAAATTAAAGCCGTTGGTGTTTGATGATTACGAATTCGAAGGCCTTACCGCGTATGAGAGCAACTATGTTGAGCGCATTCTACGACGCAGACGTGACAAGGTTCTTGACGAAGAGGAGTTAGAGAAAGGCTATTATCACATTTATGAGAATGAGAAGATTGAACGCCTCTTTCCGTATGCTTCAATCAATGAGAACGACTCAACATACAAGCTCAATCTACAAGTCAAGAAAGCCAAGAACCTCAATATTGAGTTTGGTGGTAACCTGAGCTCTAGGCCTATCAACACGGGATACATCGGCATTGGCTACAGTTCACTTAGCACGACGGCGATGAGCTTTAAGGCCAACGCCTACTTTGGCAAGCTTTACACTTCTGTTTTGGGAAAGGCGCGCATTGACCTGCCGGTTCGATTCCCGATCTACATTGAACCCGTTGTAGCCATCAATCGATGGAATTACTTCAGTAGTCGCGCTACATTCTTTGAGGATGACAACTCCCTATACCTCATTCAAAATGAGCAGTACGCCAAGCTCAACGCTTCATTCGCGTTAGGAAACAAAACTAAGTGCACGCTGAGCGGTGGCCTTTTAACGCTGCGCGATGACTACTACCAAACTCAAGATTTTGCTCAAGACGACATAACGGACAAAACCCTTCTTTTTGGACGAACCACTTCCATGTCCATAGAGCGAAACAGCCTCAATCACAAGTTGTATCCAAACAAAGGGTCATTCATGAACCTAAGCATTCGGTATACCGACGGTGAGGAATCCTTCAATCCTGGCACTACAGGAGAGCAAATCATTATACGACAACCACACCAATGGATTGATGCCAAGGCTACATTGGATGTGTATTATAAGTCAAGCGGAACAATTCGTCTAGGCGTTTACGCTCAAGGTGTTTATAGCGACATGAGACTTTTCAGCAATTACACTGCGAGTTCTCTTCGTTCACCAGCCTTTAGACCCTCACCAGAAAGTCAGACGCTTTTCTTGGAATCATTTCGCGCGTATCAGTATGCGGCAATTGGACACAAGCTCATTGTCAATTTGAGGAAGAATCTGGACCTGAGAATGGAAGGCTACATTTTTCAGCCGTACCGATTTGCAGTCAACTCTGAGCGAACCATCATCAATGAGCTCGGTGATCCGGTTGTAGAGTTCTTTCCTGAAATCCGGGAAAATCTTGAGCGGCGCTACACGATCGCCTGCCTAAATGCGGTGTATAAAAGTCCTCTAGGGCCAATCTCAGCAGCCGTAAACTACTATTACAACCTTCCTGAGATATCTGGGGATGACATTAATCCCAGAACACCGATTACCTTCTTATTCCATTTTGGGTACATCTTGTTTAATGACAAGGCGTTGAAGTAAAATAGCTTTCAATCGGTATTAGACATTGAGCTAGTGAAGTATTATAAACACAACTAGATAGCTTCAGGTTCTTCGCGGCATTCGCAGTTATGATCGCCCATTGGCTCCATTCCAACCCAATCATAGATCGAATGAAGCTTGGCTTCATTGGTGTTGATTTCTTCTTCGTCATCAGTGGGTTTTTGATCTCACTTCAACTATTTCAACTCAACGATAGCATTACTCAAAAACACACTAGTTTTTGGGAGGCTGCAAAAAGCTTCTGGATCAGGCGAGCGCTCCGAATATTCCCGTTGTACTATTTGGTGGTCATATTGGCCACATTGTTCAATGACAATGAACTAAGAGATGCGCTTATTTACAACCTGACCTACACTTCAAACTTCTACTTCATCAAAACGCAACATTGGACCAGCACGTTTTCCCATTTCTGGTCTCTCTCCGTTGAGGAATACTTTTACCTCGGCTGGCCCTTGATTGCTCTCACACTCAATAAGAAAACTCTAATGTCTGTAATCGCTTTAATCGCGGCTATCGCATTGATATTCAGGTATATATAATTCTCGGAAACCTACGATTATTTCACCGTTCACATCCATACGATATCATGTCTTGACTTATTCATGTACGGGGCATTGCTGGCGTATTTTCTTAAATGGAAGGAAGCTCTCTTTTACCAGATTTTTTCCAGCCCAATAGCCAAGTACCTGATTATCATTGGACTTTTACTTAGCTATTCTTGGGTACTGATAAGTCCCAATTCTCATTTCTATGTGTGGGTATTTTTTCGAACACTTTTTGAGATATTCTGTGCAGGACTTAGCGGTTTGACGGTGATTGGCTTTAAAGGCGGAATCGGCAGAATTTTGGAGAACCGGTGGCTTTTAAGAGGAGGCGTTTTGTCTTATGCGATTTATCTGTTGCACAACTTCGTTCCCGGAATACTCATGGGAATCAAAAAGCTCGAACTACCGCTATTCTTCAATTTGCTCGTATACTTCATCGTTACAATAATCCTAAGTGAACTGGTTCATCGTTTGGTAGAGCGCCCAGTTCGAAAAATGGGAGATCGTTTCCGTCTAGAACTCACCAAAGAATCTTCACCTCCTAAATAAAAAAATCCCCCACCATTGCTGATGAGGGACTTGCTTTATGTGTACTCGTCATTCTCGATTCATCCTCCCCGGGCGACCGGCTCGGGCTCGAATTGACTCGATAGATTCTAACTATGCTTCGCCCGCTGGGCCGAAGTTCATCGGAAATGGAGATTGTCCTTGATCGATCTCGGCAATCTCGCCATTTTGTGCCTCAAACTTCTTCACGTTTTCATTCAACGCGTTCAACAGGCGCTTAGCATGCTGAGGTGTGAGAATGATTCGTGACTTCACTTGAGCCTTTGGCGTACCAGGCATCATACTTACGAAGTCTACTATAAACTCCGCGTTTGAGTGCGTGATGATTGCTAGATTAGAATAAACACCTTGAGCCATTTCTTCCGAGAGCTCAATGTTTATTTGACTTTGCTTCTGATCCTTTTCGTCTGCCATCTTATTCTGATACTTCGTCTACAACTACATCAGAAGATTCTGCGCCGATCAATTGATCGTACTCTTCTTGGCTACCAACTACCGTGTTGCGGTAATCTATGAGACCAGTACCTGCAGGAATCAAGTGTCCTACAATTACATTCTCTTTCAATCCAAGGAGGTTATCTTGCTTACCATTAACAGCTGCTTCGTTCAACACCTTCGTGGTTTCCTGGAAGGAAGCCGCTGATATGAAGCTGTTCGTTTGAAGCGATGCTCTCGTGATACCCTGAAGTATTGGTTGACCTGTTGCGGGAACCGCATCTCGCGCTTCAACCAGCTTCTGATCCTTTCGTCTCAATGCTGAATTGTCATCTCTGAGTTTTCTAGCAGAAAGCATTTGACCCGCTTTTAGAGTTTCTGAATCACCTGGCTCAATTACCACCTTCATTCCGAAAGTGCTATCGTTCTCAACGATAAAGTCCACTTTATTGGTGATCTGATTCTCCAAGAAACGCGTATCCCCTGGATCAAGAATTGTAACCTTACGCATCATCTGGCGAACAATTACTTCGAAGTGCTTGTCATTGATCTTCACCCCTTGTAGTCGGTATACTTCCTGAATTTCATTCACTAGGTATTCCTGAACCGCAGTTGGTCCTTTTATAGCAAGGATGTCTGCTGGAGTAATTGCTCCATCTGAAAGTGGCTGACCTGCTTTCACAAAGTCATTCTCCTGAACAAGGATGTGACGTGATAGTGGAACAAGATACTTGCTCTTATCTCCAACTCTTGTCTCCACAATGATTTCGCGGTTACCTCGCTTAATCTTACCAAAGCTGATAATACCATCAACCTCAGAAACTATAGCTGGGTTTGATGGGTTTCTAGCTTCGAATAATTCAGTTACTCGAGGAAGACCTCCGGTGATATCACCAGAAGACTTACCACCTGAACGAGGAATCTTCACAAGGATAGCACCTGGTCCAACCTTGTCTCCTTCGCTAACCATGATATGAGCACCTACAGGTATACTGTATGTTCTCAAGACCTCACCCTTATTGTCTGTGACATTAATGGTTGGATTCTTTGTCTTATCACGGTTGTCGATAATTACTTTCTCACGGAAACCGGTTTGCTCATCTGATTCCTCTTTGTATGTAATTCCTTCTTCGATACTCTCAAATTGAAGTTTACCCGCAAATTCAGAAACGATGACAGCGTTGTATGGATCCCACTTACAAATCAAGTCTCCTTTTTCAAGTTCCACTCCAGCCTTCACAAATACTTCAGCACCGTAAGGAATATTGTTTGTCATCGCTGTAAGACCAGTCTTAGCATCAGTCAAGCGCATCTCAGAAGAACGACCGATAACGATGGTGCTCTTCTTTCCGTCCTTGTCCTTCTTCTCGACAGTTCTCAATTCATCAATTTCCAGTCTTCCAGCAACTTTCGCCTCGATCTTCGATTCAGAAGCAATACTAGAAGCCGTACCCCCAACGTGGAATGTACGAAGCGTTAACTGTGTTCCTGGCTCACCGATCGATTGAGCAGCGATTACACCAACTGCTTCACCCATCTGAACATCTCCACCGTTTGCTAGGTTTTGACCATAACACATAGAGCAAATACCTCTTGGCTGCTCACATGTAAGTGCTGAACGAATTTCGACTTCGTCGATTCCAGCTGCTTCAATTTGAAGAGCAGTTTCATCCGATATCATATCCCCTGCTGCAACGATTACTTCGTCATCTGCAGGATTGACCACCTCATGAACGCTTGTTCTTCCAACAATTCGCTCTTTCAACGATTCAACGACCTCTTCGTTCTTCTTCAATGGAGTTTCAACAATTCCTCGAAGTGTACCGCAGTCTACATTGGTAACAATGACATCTTGTGCAACATCAACCAAACGACGTGTGAGGTAACCCGCATCCGCTGTCTTAAGTGCAGTATCGGCAAGACCTTTACGTGCACCGTGAGTTGAGATGAAGTACTCAAGAATCGAAAGACCTTCACGGAAGTTAGAAAGAATCGGATTCTCGATAATTTCACCTCCTTGTGCTCCAGACTTACGCGGCTTCGCCATCAATCCCCTCATACCTGAGAGCTGACGAATCTGTTCCTTAGAACCCCTCGCACCAGAATCGAACATCATGTATACAGAGTTGAATCCTTGATTGTCATTTTTCAATCGGTTCATCAACACATGTGTCAACTTAGAGTTGGTGTGCGTCCAGATATCAATGATCTGGTTGTAACGTTCGTTATTGGTAATGAGACCCATGTTGTAGTTCATCATCACCTCATCAACTTCTTGTTGAGCCTTTCCAAGAAGATCCATCTTCTCGTCTGGAACAAGTACGTCAGCAAGGTTGAATGATAATCCACCTTTAAATGCCATGTAGAATCCAAGTGCCTTGATATCATCAAGGAATTTAGCTGTAGCCGCTTGACCACATGTTTTCAATACACGACTAATGATGCCTCTCAATGATTTCTTAGTAAGAACTTCGTTGATGTATCCGGCATCTTCAGGAACAACTTGGTTAAATAGAATTCTACCACAAGTTGTCTCCTCAATCCTTCTCTCATCCCGATCCATAATTCTCACTTTGATGATTGAGTGGAGACCCAATTTACCTTCATTGTGAGCGATGATTACTTCTTCTGGAGAGTAGAACACTTTGCCTTCACCGATCATCGGTTCTTCTTTCGTACCCTGACGAGCTTTGGTAATGTAGTACAGACCAAGAACCATGTCTTGAGAAGGTACTGCAACCGGTGCACCGTTTGCTGGGTTCAAAATGTTGTGAGATGCAAGCATCAACAACTGAGCTTCAAGAATGGCAGCGTGTCCAAGTGGAACGTGAACAGCCATCTGGTCACCATCGAAGTCGGCGTTGAACGCAGTACATACGAGTGGGTGAAGCTGAATAGCCTTTCCTTCAATAAGCTTCGGCTGGAATGCCTGAATACCTAATCTGTGAAGAGTCGGAGCCCGGTTAAGTAGAACTGGGTGTCCTTTCAATACATTTTCAAGAATGTCCCAAACAACTGGTTCTTTCTTGTCAACGATCTTCTTCGCAGACTTTACAGTTTTAACGATTCCTCGTTCAATGAGTTTTCGAATGATGAATGGCTTGAACAATTCAGCTGCCATGTCCTTCGGAAGACCACATTCATGCAGTTTCAATTCAGGACCAACGACGATTACCGAACGAGCTGAATAATCAACACGCTTACCCAATAGGTTTTGACGGAATCGACCTTGCTTACCTTTCAAACTATCTGATAGAGACTTGAGTGCTCTATTCGATTCAGTTTTAACGGCGGATGACTTACGAGAATTATCAAAAAGTGAATCAACCGCTTCCTGAAGCATTCTCTTCTCGTTTCTCAAGATCACCTCTGGTGCCTTAATCTCTAGAAGTCTCTTCAGACGGTTATTTCTAATAATAACTCGACGATACAAGTCATTCAAATCCGATGTAGCGAATCGTCCTCCATCAAGTGGAACTAATGGCCGAAGCTCTGGTGGAATAACAGGCACCACCTTCACGATCATCCATTCTGGACGGTTCACGATGTGCTTATTGGCTGAACGGAAAGCCTCAACAACCTGAAGTCTCTTGAGAGCTTCATTCTTACGTTGCTGAGATGTTTCTGTATTCGCCTTGTGACGCAATTCATATGAAAGCTCATCCAAGTCCAATCTCTGGAGCAATGCATAGAGAGACTCAGCACCCATCATCGCGATAAACTTGTTTGGATCATCATCATCCAAGTACTGGTTCTCACGTGGAAGCGTATCAAGAATATCTAGATACTCTTCTTCCGTCAAGAATTCGAGATACTGGAGAGGCTCTCCTTCTTTATTGTTTGCAATACCAGCGTTGATAACAACGTATCGCTCATAGTAGATAATCGAATCGAGCTTCTTACTAGGAAGTCCGAGCAAGTAACCAATCTTGTTAGGAAGCGACTTGAAGTACCAAATATGTGCTACAGGAACCACCAAAGAGATGTGTCCCATTCGCTCACGACGTACTTTCTTTTCAGTCACCTCAACTCCACAACGGTCGCAAACAATACCCTTATATCGGATACGCTTGTACTTCCCACAGTGACATTCATAGTCTTTGACCGGACCAAAAATCCGCTCGCAGAATAGACCATCACGTTCTGGTTTGTACGTACGATAGTTGATAGTTTCAGGCTTCAAGACCTCGCCGTGAGATCTCTCCAGGATCATTTCTGGAGAAGCTAAACTAATTGTGATCTTATTGAACCCGCTGCTGGGTTTTGTATCTTTTCTAAACGCCATTTCAGTAATCTATGAATGGTAAATTAAAAAGCTTAATCAAGTGTAATATTTAGACCTAGTCCGCGCATCTCATGGAGCAGTACGTTGAAGGATTCTGGAATACCAGGTTCTGGCATCGGTTCTCCTTTAACAATTGCTTCATAAGCCTTCGCCCTTCCGATTACGTCATCCGACTTAACCGTTAGAATCTCACGGAGGATGTTTGCTGCTCCAAATGCTTCGAGAGCCCAAACCTCCATCTCTCCAAATCGCTGACCACCAAACTGTGCTTTACCACCGAGTGGTTGCTGCGTAATAAGAGAGTATGGTCCAATACTACGTGCGTGCATCTTATTGTCAACCAAGTGATGCAGCTTGAGCATGTAAATCACACCCACGGTCGCTGGCTGGTCAAATCGATCACCTGTACCTCCATCATGGAGATAAGTACGACCGTAATCTGGCACACCAGCGTCTGCAGTGTATTTATGGATATCTTCAATTGTTGCCCCGTCAAAAATTGGTGTAGAGAACTTCAATCCGAGGTTCTTTCCAGCCCAACCAAGTACAGTTTCGAAAATCTGTCCCAGGTTCATCCTTGATGGTACACCAAGAGGGTTTAGCACGATGTCCACTGGAGTTCCATCCTCAAGGAATGGCATGTCCTCCTGTCGGACAATCTTTGCAACAATACCCTTGTTTCCGTGACGTCCAGCCATCTTATCCCCAACCTTAAGCTTACGCTTGTTAGCTAGATAAACCTTCGCCAATTGGATAATTCCACTTGGAAGCTCATCACCAACAGTGATTGCGAACTTCTTACGCTTCATCGCTCCAAGAGCATCGTTTGCCTTTATGTTATAGTTATTGAGAGTCTGCTTAATGTGGACATTCTTCTGATCGGCCGTAGTCCATCCACTTGGATTCAGATTTGTGTAATCCAATCCTTGTAGACTCTTCTGCGTAAATTTCGTTCCCTTCTTAATGATTTCCTCATTGAAGTTGTTCGAAACACCTTGCGATGTTTTACCATTTACGATGCTGAAGAGCTTCTCAACCAATCGACTCTGAAGTTCAGCGATTGTCTTTTCGTACTCCCTATCTATTTCTTCGATGATGTGCTTCTCCTGAGCTTTAGCCTTACGGTCCTTAATAGCTCTCGAGAACAACTTCTTTTCGATAACGAATCCGGATCCACTAGGTGGAACCTTCAATGAAGCGTCTTTAACGTCGCCTGCTTTATCGCCGAAAATTGCTCTCAGAAGTTTCTCTTCTGGTGTTGGATCAGTTTCTCCTTTTGGAGTAATCTTTCCAATTAGAATATCACCTTCCTTAACCTCAGTTCCAATTCGAATTAGTCCGTTCTCATCGAGGTTTTTGGTCGCTTCTTCACTAACATTTGGAATGTCAGCAGTAAGTTCTTCTAGACCTCTTTTAGTGTCTCGCACCTCAAGAACAAATTCGTCAACGTGGATCGAAGTATAGATGTCATCTCTTACAACCTTATCAGAAATCACGATCGCATCTTCAAAGTTGTACCCTTTCCAAGGCATGAAGGCAACCATAAGGTTTCGTCCAAGTGCAAGTTCACCTTTTTGAGTTCCGTAACCTTCACTCAATACCTGACCTTTCTTAACGCGCTGTCCTTTCTCAACAATTGGACGAAGGTTAATGGTCGTACTTTGGTTTGTCTTACGGAATTTAGTGAGTTTGTAAGTTCTGTACTCGTTGTCAAAGCTTACAAGTTCGTCTTCTTTGCTAAGAGCATACTTGATTGTAATCTCATTAGCATCCACGAACTCAACAACCCCATCTCCTTCTGCATACTGAAGTACACGTGAATCCTGAGCTACCAATCTTTCAAGGCCTGTACCTACGATCGGTGATTCTGGACGAACAAGTGGAACTGACTGACGTGACATGTTTGATCCCATCAAGGCACGGTTCGCATCATCGTGCTCCAAGAATGGAATAAGCGATGCTGCAATCGAAGCAATCTGGTTAGGAGCAACGTCCATCAACGTGATTTCTTTCGGTTCAACCACTGGGAAGTCACCTTCAAATCGAGCTTTTACTTTTTCGGTTTCAAATGCACCTTTATTGTTCACCTTGGCATTCGCCTGGGCAATCATTTGCTCATCTTCCTCTTCTGCACTTAGATAAACGATGTCTTCTAGTTTCACCTTCGCTCCGTCTACCTTACGGTAAGGAGTTTCGATAAATCCAAGCTTGTTCACCTTAGCATATACACAGAGTGAAGAAATCAAACCAATGTTTGGTCCTTCCGGAGTTTCAATCGTACAAAGTCTTCCGTAGTGCGTATAATGAACATCACGTACCTCGAATCCTGCACGCTCTCTGGATAGACCTCCAGGTCCGAGTGCGGAAAGTCTTCTCTTGTGCGTAATCTCAGAGAGTGGATTCGTTTGATCCATGAACTGAGATAGCTGGTTCGTTCCGAAGAATGAGTTAATAACGGAAGAAAGAGTCTTCGCGTTAATCAGGTCAATTGGTGTAAACACCTCATTGTCCCGAACATTCATTCTTTCACGAATCGTTCTTGCCATTCGAGCAAGACCAACTCCGAACTGGTTATACAGCTGCTCTCCAACTGTACGAACACGTCGATTACTCAAGTGATCGATATCATCCACATCTGTCTTAGAGTTGATCAATGCGATCAAGTACTTGATGATGCTAATAATGTCTTCTTTGGTCAACACTCGGTTTTCCATGTCGATATCTAGACCGAGCTTCTTGTTGATTCTGTATCGACCAACTTCACCAAGATCGTATCGCTTATCAGAGAAGAAAAGCTTATCAATTATTCCCCGAGCTGTTTCCTCATCTGGTGGCTCAGCGTTTCGAAGAATTCGATAGATATGCTCAACCGCTTCAATTTCAGAGTTTGAAGGGTCTTTTTGTAGTGTATTGTAGATAATCGCGTGATCTGCAGCATTGATATTCTCTTTGTGCAAAAGGATAGTCTTCGCTTCCGCGTCGAGAATGATCTCAATGTGTTGATCTTCAATTACTGTCTCACGGTCAACGACTACCTCGTTACGTTCAATTGACACCACTTCACCGGTATCTTCATCAACGAAGTCTTCAAACCATGTTTTTAGAACACGAGCTGCGAGTCGACGACCTACAACCTTTTTCAGTCCTGTTTTACTGACCTTGATCTCATCAGCGAGGTCGAAAATCTCAAGGATTTCCTTATCACTCTCGTATCCGATGGATCTCAATAATGTTGTTACTGGAAGCTTTTTCTTACGATCAATATAAGCGTACATGACGCTATTGATATCGGTCGCGAATTCGATCCAAGAACCTTTGAAAGGAATGATTCGAGCTGAATAAAGCTTCGTGCCGTTGGCGTGGAAACTTTGTCCGAAGAACACTCCAGGAGAACGGTGCAATTGCGAAACCACAACTCGCTCTGCTCCATTGATCACAAATGATCCGCGTGGAGTCATGTAAGGAATAGTACCGAGGTACACATCCTGAACGATGGTTTCGAAATCTTCGTGTTCAGGGTCCGTACAGTAAAGCTTAAGCTTTGCCTTCAAAGGCACACTGTAAGTTAAACCTCGCTCAACACATTCGTCAATCGCATATCTCGGCGGATCGATGAAATAGTCAAGGAACTCCAGAACGAAGTTGTTTCGAGAATCCGTAATCGGGAAGTTCTCGCTAAATACGTTGAACAAACCCTCGTTCTCACGGTCTTCTGGTGAGGTTTCCAATTGGAAAAAGTCTTGGAAAGACTTCAATTGGATATCGAGGAAGTCAGGGTATTGGAGCTGATTTTGGGTGCGAGAAAAATTAATCCTCTCCTGTACGTTCGATTTGGTCATTGAACTAAAATGTGAATTATACTACGACTACAAACAACAAAGGGCCTAGCCCCAAATGGAGCTAGACCTTCGCGAAGTAATTATTTAAAATGCTTACTTAATCTCAACCTCAGCGCCAGCTTCTTCAAGCTGCGTTTTAAGTGCTTCAGCTTCGTCTTTCGCTACACCTTCCTTCAATGGTTTAGGTGCACCATCAACTAGTTCCTTAGCCTCTTTGAGCCCAAGTCCGGTCATTTCCTTAACTAGTTTCACGACAGCAAGCTTAGAACCACCTGCAGCGTTAAGAATTACGTCGAATTCAGATTTTTCTTCTGCTCCTCCGCCTTCTCCGCCACCAGCCGCTGGGCCAGCCATAGCTACTGCAGCAGCAGCAGGTTCGATTCCGTATTCATCCTTTAGAATGTCAGCAAGTTCGCTAACCTCCTTAACAGTGAGGTTTACAAGTTGCTCTGCAAAATCTTTTAAATCAGCCATTATATATGTATTAAAAGTTGTTGTTTCAAATTAATTTTAAGATGCTCTTTCCTGTAATGCCTTGACGAGTCCTGACAGTGTGTTTCCTCCAGATTGAAGGCTACCCACAACATTCTTCGCAGGAGATTGAAGCAATAGAATAACGTCACCGATAAGTTCGTTCTTAGACTTCAGATTAGCAAGTGCTTCAAGGTGATTATCTCCAATGTAGATGCTCTCCTCAACGTACGCGCCTTTCAAAATCGGTTTTTTCGATTTCTTTCTGAACTCCTTGATCAACTTAGCTGGTGTATTTCCAGCCTCAGCAATCATTATTCCTGTGTTACCTTTCAAAACCTCGGTTAATTCACCGAAATCCTTGCCTTCAACACGCTCCATCGCTTTACGCAATAGTGTGTTTTTGACCACCTGCAATTGTACATCTCGTTGGAAGCACAGTCTGCGCAATTTGCCGGCGCTCTCGGCATCTAGATCAGCAACATCAGCGAGGTAAACTACCTCGTTCTGTGTCAATCTTTCAGCAAGATCACTTATCAGAGTATCTTTTTCTTCTCGTGTCATCTTAGTGAATTACGAATGTTATAAGCTCACTGACTTAGTGTCAACCAATATCCCCGGTCCCATGGTACTACTTATATAAACAGATTTCATATAAGTACCCTTGGCCGAAGCTGGCTTGAGCTTAATAATTGTTTGTAACAGCTCACTCGCGTTTTCCGCGATTTTTTCTGCGTCGAAGGAAACCTTCGCTACGGAAGCATGAACAATACCGAACTTATCGACTTTGAAATCGATCTTTCCGGCTTTTACCTCCTGAACAGCTTTGGCAACGTCCATAGTCACCGTACCTGTTTTTGGATTCGGCATTAAACCACGAGGGCCTAATACTCTTCCTAGGGGACCAACCTTACCCATCACACTTGGTGTAGTAATGATGACGTCTACGTCAGTCCATCCTCCCTTGATCTTAGTAATAAAATCGTCTAAGCCTACATGGTCAGCACCGGCTGCTTTTGCCTCTTCCTCCTTATCAGGAGTGCAGAGAACAAGAACTCTCACATTCTTACCGGTACCGTGCGGAAGCGTGACAACCCCTCTAACCATCTGATTAGATTTTCTTGGGTCTACGCCTAGACGGATACTAAGATCCACAGATTCATCAAACTTAGCTGATGCTACCTCTTTGAGGAGGCTTGAAGCATCGCTAATGTTATATGCTTTGTCTCCCTCGATCTTATCGAGGTAACCTTTTTGCTTTTTAGTCAATTTTGCCATGATCTATCCTCCTATCTTCTAACAGCAATACCCATGCTTCTGGCAGTTCCTTCTACCATGCGCATTGCAGATTCAACAGTAAAGCAATTCAAGTCGATCATCTTATCAGAAGCGATGGCTTCAACTTGTGCTTTAGTAACAGTTCCTGACTTGATTCGATTTGATTCAGCAGATCCTGATTTGATTTTAGCAGCTTCTTTTAACTGAACTGCTACTGGGGGAGTTTTTACGAGAAAGTCAAACGACTTATCTGCGTAAACGGTGATCACCACTGGAAGAACTTTTCCAGCTTTATCTTGGGTTCTAGCATTAAACTGCTTACAGAACTCCATGATATTAACTCCTTTAGCTCCAAGTGCTGGACCTACGGGAGGCGAAGGGTTGGCAGCACCTCCGCGGACTTGCAACTTAATAAGTGCACTTACCTCTTTTGCCATTCTATCTAGTTTTTAGTTCAAACGTCACACCTCCTAAATTGTAGTGCGACTCCTAATTATTAATTACTCTTTTTCAACTTGCATGTAACTCAATTCGAGTGGAGTTTTTCTTCCGAAAATCTTCACCATCACCTTGAGTTTCTTCTTCTCTTCGTTGATCTCTTCAATAATTCCTGAGAAACTATTGAATGGACCATCGATCACTTTCACAGCCTCACCTACAACGAACGGAATATTCAATTCTGCTTCATTTTCAGCAAGTTCATCAACTTTACCAAGCATTCTATTCACCTCGCTTTGGCGAAGTGGAATTGGGCTTCCTCCCTTTTTATCGGTGAGGAATCCTATAACGTTGGTCGTTTGTTTTATCACATAAGGAATCTCACCAATGAGATTAGCCTCAACAAAGACATATCCAGGATAGAGGTTTCGTTCTTTACTCACCTTCTTTCCTTTCCTGATTTGGTACACTTTCTCAATTGGTAGAAGAATTTGTGCAACGTGGTTTTGCATGCCCAATCGCTCAATCTCGATTTCCAGCTGCTCCTTCACCTTACGCTCTTTTCCGCTAATTGCGCGGACTACGTACCATTTTTTATCAGTTGTGGCTGTCTCTGACATCTTATCCAAATATTTTCAGGTAGATCAAATCCATGATCTGTCCAAAGGCCAAATCCATCATATAAATCACTCCAGCGATAATGAAAGTCGCTACTAAAACGACAATACCGCTGCTCTGTAGTTCTGACCATGTTGGCCAAGAAACCTTGTTACCAAGCTCATCAACCGCCTCCTCTACATATGCTCGAATTCCTGCCATCAATTCTCTTTTTGCACGGGTGGTAGGAATCGAACCCACAGCCCCTGGTTTTGGAGACCAGTGCTCTACCAGTTGAGCTACACCCGTATGTCAAAATGTTGCTCAGTTTTCAAACCTCGCAACCGTACTTTTTATAACAACAGAAAGTGTGAGGCCTCAAATGACGCCCCACACTTCTGAATAATTAAACTATTCTTACTTGAGGATCTCAGTCACCTGACCGGCACCAACCGTACGCCCACCTTCGCGAATCGCGAACTTAAGACCTTGGTTGATTGCTACTGGAGCGATCAAGTTAACTTCAATTGTCAAGTTATCACCAGGCATAACCATTTCACGGCCATCACCAAGAATGATCTCGCCAGTAACGTCTGTCGTTCTTAGATAGAACTGTGGACGATACTTATTGTGGAATGGGGTGTGACGTCCACCTTCTTCCTTCTTAAGGATATATACCTCGGCTTTAAACTTTGTATGAGGAGTAATTGTACCTGGCTTGCAGATAACCATTCCTCTTCTGATGTCTGTCTTTTCAATTCCTCTAAGAAGAAGACCAACGTTGTCTCCAGCTTCTCCTCTATCAAGAATCTTACGGAACATCTCAACTCCGGTGATTGTTGAATTTAGTTTCTCTTCGAAACCAATAATCTCAACGTTGTCTCCGGTATTGATAACACCTGCTTCGATACGACCTGTTGCAACAGTACCACGACCAGTGATCGAGAATACATCTTCAACTGGCATCAAGAAATCCTTGTCAACATCACGTGGAGGCATTGGGATGTAGCTATCAACAGCTGCCATCAAATCCATGATTTTATCTTCCCATGCAGCCTCTCCGTTCAATCCACCAAGAGCAGATCCTTGAATAATTGGACAATTATCTCCATCATACTCATAGAAAGAAAGCAATTCACGAATTTCCATTTCAACAAGCTCAAGAAGCTCTTCATCATCAACAAGGTCAACCTTGTTCATGAAAACAACGATTTGAGGAACACCTACCTGACGTGCAAGAAGGATGTGCTCTCGCGTCTGTGGCATTGGACCATCTGTTGCCGCAACAACAAGGATAGCTCCGTCCATCTGAGCAGCTCCAGTAACCATGTTCTTCACATAATCAGCGTGACCTGGGCAGTCAACGTGAGCGTAGTGACGGTTCTCAGTTTCATATTCAACGTGAGACGTATTAATCGTAATACCTCTTTCTTTTTCTTCCGGTGCATTATCGATTGAATCGAATGACCGCAATTCAGAAAATCCTTTCTTGGCCAACACAGTAGTGATGGCAGCAGTCAAGGTGGTTTTACCGTGGTCAACGTGACCGATTGTTCCGATGTTTAAGTGTGGTTTGGAACGATCAAATTTTTCCTTTGCCATGATTAATAACTATTAGTTAATTATTGAGTTTAATTATTTACTTATCCAAATGAGCCAATGAGGGGAATTGAACCCCTGACCTCTTCCTTACCAAGGAAGCGCTCTACCCCTGAGCTACATCGGCTTAACATGCATCTCCAAGTAGAACCTTTAAGAATCAGACCTAAAAAAGATCTTCATCTATAAGTTTCAAAGAGCGGGAGACGAGACTCGAACCCGCGACCCTCAGCTTGGAAGGCTGATGCTCTACCAACTGAGCTACTCCCGCTTTTATTCTCTTACCAGTTCACTGCATGAACTTATTTCAAAAAACAACCCTTTAAAAGGGTGACTTTTTCAGCGTGGGGAGAGCAGTTTTACTGTCTCATCTAAACTGCAAATCTTTCAATTCACAACTTCGAATCTTCTCCTCCCAGCACGTCAAATAACTTTTCGTGGGGAGAGCAGGATTCGAACCTGCGAAGGTGAAAACCAACAGATTTACAGTCTGTCCTCGTTGGCCGCTTGAGTATCTCCCCAAAACCGAGCCGATGGAGGGATTCGAACCCCCGACCCGCTGATTACAAATCAGCTGCTCTGGCCAACTGAGCTACATCGGCGAAGTCGTCTGCTTTACAATGAACTATAAACAAAATGCAGACCCCCCTGAAAAAGGTCTGCAAAGTTATTCATTCTTTCACACGTGACAAGCCCCCTAAGTATTTTTTCCAGAGGGCTCTGTAAAGGATCAGAAAATCAGCCTAATGCACCTGCAAAAGCTTGCCTTTTTTACGTCGAAGCTGCCTCCGAAGAGCCTCTGTTGATTGGTCAATTGCTTCTTCAAATGACCTGCATTGCTTTTTAGCGAACATCTCCTTGCCCGGAGTAACCAATCTAATCTCCGCAACTTTGTTTCCGTTGTCGTGATTTCTATCGAGTCTTAAATAGACTTCACCAAGGATGATGTTGTCGTGAAATTGATCGAGTTTATGAACCCGTTGTTGAACGAAGTCGATGAGTTTTTGATCCGCGTCAAAATGGATCGAGTGTACCTTGATTTCCATGCGCTTAATTTTTGCTCCTCGGATGAGCGTTTTGATAAACTTGCTTTAATTTCTCTAACGAAGTATGTGTGTAAACCTGAGTGGCTGCCAAGCTGCTGTGTCCTAGAAGTTCTTTGATCGATTGCAAATTGGCTCCTTCGTTTAAGAGATGTGTGGCAAACGTGTGCCTTAAGACGTGTGGACTCTTCTTGTCCATGGTCGTCACTTGCGAAAGATACTTTTTTACGATCTGATACACAAGGCTGGGATAAAGTTTTTGACCTTTTAACGTAATGAAGAGGTTTGAACATTCAGCTCCAATCGTCTGCCTTACCTCCAAATACTCTTCAATCCATTTCATGAGCATCGGTGCTATGGGCAGTATTCTCTCCTTATTTCGTTTACCGAATACTTTGATCGAAAAGTTCGCCTCATCGATTGATTCCAAGTTGAGAGTGATCAGCTCTTCCCTCCTCAATCCACAAGCGTAAAAGACTGCGAGGATGAGTCGATCACGAACACCTTCAAAGTCTGATTCAAATTCAATTTCGTTGAACAAGTTATCGATACTTTCAGACCGAACTACTGAAGGAAGGTGATTAGAAGTCTTGGGCCTTTGAATAAGTCTAGCTGGATTTTTTGAAACGAGCGACTTGCGAATAGCAAACTCATAGAACGATTGCACTGCACTCAACTTCCGATTGATCGAACGTGGCGCGATGCCAGAATCGGCCAAATCAGCTACCCACGAACTGACCATTCTCTGGCTCACTTCTTTGATCTGATCCAGCTCATAAAATAACGCCAGGTAATCACAAAAAGAAGACAAGTCAGATCGGTATGCCGTAATGGTGTGTCGACTATACCTCTTCTGGAATTCTAAATACTCGAGAAAACTATCTACTACCTCTTTCAATGTTTTGTTGAAAGCGGTAAGTTAGGAATATTGGAGAATTAGAGGACGTGAACCATCTTGGGTTCGTCGTTGAGAATTTTGGCAGCCTTCCCAATTAAATCATGCAGACTATCAAGCGAATCAACGTGATAATAGCGCCACTGGATTTCGCTGTTGACAAACGCATTGTTCATCACACTCTCAATATCGAATGGCAAAACTTCAATGTCGTCGTTGAACACATGATTGGTTTCTCCAAATGATGAAGCAATTCCTGCTCCGTAAATTTTGGTTTGAGAACCTTGTTGCATCAAACCAAATTCGATCGTAAACCAATACAATCTTTGAAGCTTCAGTACAGCTTCTGGATTATGAGCAAACCGTTTTCCGAGCTTTCCAAATTCAAACATGAAGTCGGCATAACCTTGATTCAATATAAGAGGTGTATGCCCAAAGATGTCATGAAACATGTCGGGTTCCTCTAGATAGTCAATCATGTCTCGACTTCGAACCCACGTCGATGAGCAAAATGTTTTTTGAGCTAACAACGAAAAGAACTCGTCTACGGGGATTAGGCCAGGCACGATTCTTAACCCCCAACCTGATCTCTTTACATAACGCTGCGCAATTCATCAAAATCTGGAATGGATTGAGCGTTGAGTGCATCTGAAAACACCTGAAGGCATTCCAAGTATTCCCCGCAAACCTTGTCCTCCAGGTTTGCAACCTGCCGATCAAAGAGTAAGCTCCATACTTCCTGATCCTCTTCGGTGTATTTGGAATAATCTTGAATCATAGGCATAAAAAAATCCACCTCAGTGGGTGGATCTTCTAATAATTTCTTTCTATCTGATTACTCTTCGCGCTGAATCCTTTGATCGCGATAAATAGCTTTCAGTTTAGTCTCTCTGTTCTCCATGGATGGCTTCGTGAACTTCTGACGCTGACGCAATTGTTTCATTGTGCCTGTACGCTCGAATTTCTTCTTGTACTTCTTGAGCGCCTTCTCAATCGACTCACCTTCCTTTACTGGTATAATTAGCATACGTCCTTAATAAATTGGGCGCGAAGTTACGACTTTGATTAAAAAAACAAACTATTTCAAGATTTCTCTTGAAATAACCAGCTTCTGAATTTCAGACGTGCCTTCACCGATTGTGCAGAGCTTAGAATCTCGATAATATTTCTCCGCAGGGAACTCTTTTGTGTATCCGTATCCACCAAAAATCTGAACGGCCTCCATTCCACATCTTACGCTAACCTCACTTGCGTAATATTTAGCAATCGCAGATTCCTTCGTTACATTCTGATTACGATTCTTCAAATCTCCTGCTTGGAAAATCATCAATTCAGACGCTTCAATCTCCGTTGCCATGTCAGCCAGCTTAAAGGAGATTGCTTGAAATTTTGAAATTGGTTTTCCAAATTGTTCACGCTCCTTCGAGTACTTCACCGAAGCGTTGAGCGCTCCTTTTGCAATCCCCAGCGATAACGCAGCAATAGAGATTCTGCCTCCATCCAACACTTTCATTGCTTGGATAAATCCTTCTCCTTCGCTTCCCAACAAATTATCGTTTGAGAGTCTACAGTTATCAAAAAACAAAGCGGCTGTTTCAGAAGCCCTCATTCCGAGCTTATCTTCTTTTTTACCACCACTGAACCCAGGAGTTCCTTTTTCAACGACGAATGCCGACATGCCCCGAGAATCTCCTTTCTCCCCAGTTCGCACGATGACTACAGCCACATCACCACTAATGGCGTGGGTAATAAAGTTCTTTGATCCATTCAGAATCCAATCATCTCCATCTCGGACAGCCGTGGTAGCCATACCGCCAGCATCGCTACCGGTCCCAGTTTCTGTTAGACCCCAAGCACCGATCCACTCTCCTGTGGCCAATTTAGGAAGCCATTTTTCTTTCTGCTCTTCGTTGCCAAACGTCAATATGTGGTTTGTACAAAGTGAATTATGTGCCGCTAAGCTTAACCCGATTGATCCACAAACCTGAGCAACTTCGGAAATCGTATCGATGTACTCAAAGTAGCCTAGTCCAGCTCCGTTATACTTTTCTGGAACAAGTACCCCTAGAAGCCCAAGGGCTCCCATTTTTTTAAATAAGTCAACCGGGAAAAATTGTCTCTCATCCCAATCCATGACGTTCGGCCGGATTTCCTTTTCAGCGAAATCCCTGACCATCTGAACAATCATCTCCTTGTTCTCGTAATTTCCAAAATCCATAGATCAATATTTCACCAATGAAATGACTTCACCAGTGTATGGTTCCAATTTCTTCGCACCCGCTAGAAACTCCAGTTCAATTAAAAAATTAAAGCCTACAATATTAGCACCCAAATCTGATATGAGCGCTGCCGCAGCACCAGCAGTTCCACCTGTTGCAAGTAGATCGTCATGGATGAGTACGTTATTGTTAGAGTGAACGGCGTCTTCGTGCATTTCAATAATGGCTGTTCCATATTCCAAATCGTATTCGCGCTCTATCGTTTTGTATGGAAGCTTGCCTTTTTTACGAACCAATGCGAAGCTGCAGTCAAGCCTTTGGGCCATCATCATTCCGAAAATGAATCCTCTACTTTCAATTCCAACAACTACGTCAATGGGATGATTCGAAAATGGTTCAATAAGCGCATCAACAATGTCGGAACAAAGCTCTGGGTGATACAAAATTGGCGTGATGTCCTTGAATTGAATCCCTGGCTTTGGAAAATCCGGTATCGTCCGGATGTGATCATTTATTCTAGATTGAATACTACTCATTTCAGCGTTAGATATGGCGCAATTAAATTATAAGTTGAATCCGAAATCACATCCGTCTCCTTGATTCTCGATTTGCGGTCGAAACTTCCGTGTTGCTCTCGCCAAGCACAAATAATCTTAGACTCTTTCCAGGACAGGTATGGATGAGAAGCCAAGTCTTGAACTTTACAAGCATTAAGATTAATCTTTCTTACGAGACTGGTATCAATTTCAACGCGACCTCTCAGGCTTTCAATTGTCTCAGGCCGAATTCTATAAACCTCATTCAGCTGACCTAAAGAAACATAACCGCCCAAAGCTTCTCTCGTTTTAATAATCTGTCGGCAATAAAACGGGCCAATTCCAGGAAGCGCATCAAGGCTGGCAGAATCTGCCGAGTTGAGTTCAAGGATATGCACGATGGCAGTTTTTCGAATTGGCGAATTAATGGCCTTATCAACCTGATCAAGTTCCTTTTGTTCTTCTATTTCAACGTAGGGAATTGCTTGAGCCAACCAATTTGAATCCATCCCGTAAATTTTGGACAAGTCAGTAGCCGTTTTGAATTCCCCTCCTTTTGATCTGTACTTAATGACCCTTTTAGCAATACTGGAATTCAATTCAAAGCCTTCTAACTCCGCAATGGTTATTGTATTCGGGTTAAACGGAAAAATTGACGGCACTCTGGGCAACGGTACGCTTTCCCTAACTGAATCAGATTTATTATTAGACGATACCTTTTGAATCTTAGAATTCATTTCATCTACCATGGCCTGTTCTTCGGCAGAAAGGATCATCGGTTCTTCAGGCTGCTGCCTTACATAGAAATTAATCGCTGCAAGCGTAAGAAGTATAAAAAGGAGGATGAAAGCGCCTCGGGCTTCTCTTTTATTTAGCCTTAAGTATTCCTTGATGAATCGTCTGAAGCCCATTTCAGGGCTTATTTGTAGGCTTGGATTTCTCCAGATTTGATGCGAGCCATGTATGACTTGAGGTCACTTCGAATTTCTGGAGCGAGGAAGTAAAGGCCAGCTACGTTCGGAAAACACATCGCAAATATCATCACATCTCCAAAGGTGAATACGGATCCCAAACTCATTCCCGATCCGATCACGATGAATATGCAGAAGATAATTTTATAGGTGTATTTAGATGTTTTGGATTCTCCGAAGAGGTACGTCCATGCTTTGACTCCATAGTATGACCATGAGATCATGGTCGAAAGTGCGAATAGTATTACAGCAACCGATAGAACAATCGGGAACCAACTTAGGACCTCCTCAAAGGCCGAAGACGTTAATGAAATTCCGCCAACCGTTTGAGCAGAATTCATCGCTTCTTCTTGGCCAAATGAACCGTACCCGGTCACGACGATAACCAAGGCGGTCATAGTACAAATCACAACGGTGTCAATGAATGGTTCCAACAAGGCAACGATTCCTTCACTAATTGGTTCCTCCGTCCGAGCGGCAGCGTGTGCAATAGAAGCGGATCCAATTCCTGCTTCGTTCGAAAATGCTGCGCGTTGAAATCCAACAATCAAAACTCCCACTATACCACCGTACATTCCGTCAGGAGTAAATGCTCCACCAAATATCTGGGCGATGGCGTGCGGAAGCTCAGCAAAATTGACCGCCAGAACCACGAGCGCTGCTCCTACATAAATGGTTACCATAAGCGGAACAATTTTGTCCGTCACTCGAGCAATGCTTTTAATGCCTCCTATGATAATCGCTCCGACAACCACGGCCATCGCAAGTCCGAATATCCAACCATGACCATAGAACATGCTGGCTTGTCCGCCAGTTACATCAATCAGCTGTTGCGTTGCTTGATTGATCTGGACCATGTTTCCTCCTCCGAGGGAACCACCAATGCAAGCAATGGCAAATAATACCGCGAGAAGCTTTCCAAGATTCCCAAATCCCTTTTTAGCCAATCCTTTACTTAGGTAATACATCGGTCCACCCGAAACGCTTCCATCATCATATTCGTTTCGGTATTTGACTCCCAGTGTACACTCGACGAACTTAGACGACATGCCAAAGAGTCCAGCGAGAATCATCCAAAATGTCGCTCCAGGGCCACCGAGTGATACCGCGATTGCAACCCCGGCAATATTTCCAACTCCAACAGTACCTGACAGTGCTGCTGTAAGAGCCTGGAAGTGCGACACCTCTCCTTTATCATTCGGATTGTCATATACGCCGCGAACAACATCAATGGCGTGCTTGAAGGCGGTGACATTTACGAAACCCATATAGATCGTGAAAAATACTGCACCAATAATCAGCCAGATTAAAACAAAGGGGACGTTAAGCTCGCCAATGGGGACAGTGAAGAAAATTATTCCTTTGAGAAAGTCAGTGACTGGCTGCATAATTCCATTGATCGTCTCATCAATTGACCCTGGTTCTTGGGCCCAAGAACTAAATCCAATTAAAGAAAAAGTAAGAAAAGCGGCTAGTTGCTTGATGAATCGCATGAAATTGGTTTTCGGTTGGAGCCAAATATAGAAATCAAAGCACTCCACTTGAGCGTGGAAGTGACGAGCTACTCATCTATATGTAAAACGCTCTTAAGCTTTTTGATTTGATCTGGGTTACCAAGTACAAACAACTTGGATTCTGGGACTAACTCTCTTTCTGGTGAGGGGTTCACAATAATCTCATTCTCGGGAGTTTTAAAACCAATGATCCGAGAACCAGTGTGATAGCGATTTTCCAATTCCATGATGGATTTATGCTCAAAATCTGCCGGTAAGTTCTGAAACCTGATCTCAACAAGTGTAGAATCATCCTCACCCATGACGGAAATATGATCCAAGAATTCCATCAAGTCAGGGGTCGTGACCAAAGTACCCATGTGGGAACCTCCGACTTTGTCTGGCAGTATGACGTTGTTAGCTCCAGCTATTTTAAGCTTGTGCTCACTTCGATCATCAGATGCACGTGAGATGATATTCAGCGTAGAGTTGACATCCCGTGCCGTCAGTACTACGAACAAGTTATCTGCGTCACTCGGAAGCGTTGTAATCAGCGCTTTTGCTTTTTCGATTCCTGCTTGCTGCATAATCGAATCATCCGTCGCGTCACCCGGGAGCACAATGGTGTGTTCTGAACTTTCTCGTATCCTCTGTACCAAATCAGGATCGTTTTCAATGATGACGAAATCTTGGTGATACGCCCTCAGCGTCTTAACCGCTTGGCGACCATTCCTTCCATACCCGCATACTACAACATGGTCTGACAAGCTCTTCAATTCAGTCAAAACTCGATAGTTTTTAAGATAGACTTTGTATTCACCTGAAACCAAATATCGGGTAATTGAGCTTATGGCATAAGCGAGAGTGCCGAACGTGGTAATTATCAGGAAGGAAGTAAATAATTTGCCCTCCGGCCCCAGATTATGCACTTCACCGAAACCCACAGTGGAAACCGTGATCACCGTCATATAGAAGGCATCCATCCAAGTGAAATCTTCGATATAAACGAAGCCTAAAGTTCCTAAAAGAAGAACCCCAGCCAAAAAGCCAAATGCATAATAGAGCTCTCGGAAATAACTGAAATTGAGGAGGAATCTCATCGATAATATTTAGTCGATTAAAAATCCCAAATGGTAGGACGCTTGGACTTAAGCAAATCAATATGCTCTATCCAAAATAAGAGAACGAAGTAGAGAATTATCGGAGAGCCAAACGTGAGGAACGAAGCATAGATAAAGTAGATGCGAATTCTGGATGATTTGATACCCCATTTCTCTCCAAGCCATTCGCAAACTCCAAACGCTTGCTTTTCAATAAGTGATTGAATCGCTTTTATCATGTTCTAGTTAGGATCGATTTCCCAATGCTGCAATTTAAGCATTTTTTTGATGAACATAGCTGGGTGTACAGCTCTAGCATAGCTTGAGAATCGGCTGCCGTGCTCGCCTTGCGACCTTGTTTCACCCACATACGACTATAGCGATTTGACTCCGGCTTCAAGTCCCTTAAAAGAGCAATGGACCTCCTTAGCAAGTCCCCTGAACCTACCGATGAACCGTAGTAGTACAAAAGAGGAACATGCACGTTAATTTGTAAAAGTGTGTCCAATTCCTTGGATAATTTCAATTCTAGTTTTCTCTTACTCGGAACAGAAAAGGCATAGTGGGATTGCCAATAAGAACTGGCAGATGGAACGAAGCTCGCCCAATTCAATGGCTCACCAAGAATCAGCGCATCCCATGCTTCGTTTAGTTTAGGTAAGATGGTCGAAAATTGAATGATTCTTCTTAACGGAGTGTTTTCAGGTCTCACTCTCCCTGTCTTCCACTTTTGAACGACTTCATCGAGATCATAAAGATTTTTGAAATGCAAATACGTTGACCGAAGCTCCAGTGCATATTCATCGTTAGTGTCATCTAAGTAGCCAGCAACACCCAAAAGAAGAGCCTCGAGTGATCGTTGCTCATCAAGATGCTTCAATACAATTTTGGCCGGAATCTTTCTGGCCAATTCGAGCATCGGAAGCTTATTCATGTTCTGGCCCAAAAACCCCAGCGTAAGAGCATAGTAAGTCTGTGACCAATCACCAGCATTAACCTTGTGCAGCAGAGATATTTCACTTCCTTTCCTTTCTAACCTCTGGATTATCATTTCATCCATGGTTAAAGACCACAATTTCGATTCAATGGCTGATTGGAAAGAACTGCATGGAATGGTGGCTCTCTGAATAGACAATTGTTCGTAGCGCTGAAACACTTCTTTGGGGATTCGTCCTTTCAATTCGAACGTCGGAATGAACTCACCATTCCCATTCCTAATATCAACATCATGCTCATATACTACATGGAGAATAACGCTGTTGTAGAGCGAATCTTTCGAATGATTATGCCTATTCCAGTCGCTTGATCGGTGGTGAATCTCAACAGCTCCAGCCCACTCGATTGAATCAAGTTCAATACGCGCAGCAGAAAAATCAGGACCACTTCCGCGATTTAGTTCGCCTCTATCCAAAATTGACATTGGGTGACCATCAACGGTCTGAAGTTCCTTTGGTGAAAAGAGCCCGGAATCCCACACTAGGTGAAGGATTTCCTCTTTCATCTGAGCATTTCGCTCATTGCGACTTGTAGTTTCTGAGCTTCTCTTGCGGCTGCAGTCGCGTAATCTTCCGCGGAAGAAGCATAGATGATTCCTCTTGATGAGTTAACAAGGATGCCAACATCTGATGTGAGTAATGATCTCAAATCTTCTAATGCCCCTCCTTGCGCGCCTACTCCTGGGATAAGCAAGAAGTGATCAGGGGCGACGTTCCGCACTTTCTCAAAATAGTCAGCTTTAGTGGCACCAACCACAAACATCATGTTATCACTGGAGCCATAAGCCGCGATATTCTCAATAGCAGCCTCGAAGACCATTCGCCCATCGTCAAGTTTGAGTAACTCAATATCCTGAGCACCTGGATTGGAGGTCAATCCCAAAACAATGCTCCATTTATTCTCATAGTCGAGAAATGGAGTCACAGAGTCCTTGCCCATGTACGGGTTTATGGTAATAGCATCACAGTTTAGGTCTTCAAAAAATGCGCGCGCGTATTGGGTCGCGGTGTTTCCGATATCACCTCGCTTTGCATCTGCAATTATGAGTGCTTCTCCTTTTGGAATTAGCTTGATCGTTTCGCGTAACGTCTTCCAGCCTACTTCACCCATTGATTCGTAAAAGGCAATATTGAGCTTGTAACACACGGTAAATTGCAAGGTAGACTCAATGATAGACCGATTGAACTCTAAAACAGGGTTCTCCGCACCCTTGACCACATTCGGCAATTTCGCAGGATCCGTATCCAAGCCGACGCACAAGAATGATTGCTTCCTTTTGATCAGTTCAACTAGTTCCGTCCTATTCATTATGCCGCTTCTCCTGCTTTTAGTTTTTCCGTGTTCTCTGCTATCCTCAATTCATCGATGATCTTCTGAATGTCTCCATTCATCACTTGATCAAGGTTGTAAAGCGTTAACCCAATTCGATGGTCCGTCATTCTGCCCTGCGGAAAGTTATACGTTCTGATTTTGGCGCTTCGATCTCCGGTAGAGACCATGGATTTCCTTTTGCTTGATTCCGCTTCCAATTTCTTTGCTAATTCCATGTCATAAAGCCGGTTCCGCAACATTTCCATCGCCGTCTCCCGGTTTTGCAATTGCGATCTTGAAGCCTGACATGTGATCATAATACCCGTTGGCTTATGGGTCAGCTGGACTTTTGTCTCCACCTTGTTCACATTCTGACCTCCGGCGCCGCTTGATCGCGCCGTTTGAAATTCCAAATCAGCTGGGTTGATTGTGACATCAACTTCGTCCGCTTCGGGTAAAACTGCGACCGTGGCAGCAGAAGTGTGAACTCGACCTTGGGTTTCCGTATCAGGGACGCGCTGAACGCGATGAACCCCAGCTTCATATTTTAGTGTACCATAGACCTCTTGACCGGACACTTTCAGAATAACCTCTTTATAACCACCGACCGAGCCCTCAGTCACATCTACGACTTCCGCTTTCCAACCCATTTTCTCCAGATAACGGGAATACATTCGATAAAGATCTCCAGCAAATAGACTCGCTTCATCGCCTCCCGTTCCTGAACGAATCTCGAGCATTACATTTTTGACATCCTCTGGATCTTTTGGGATGAGCATGATCTTGATATCATCTTCTAATGCAGGAATAGCGGCTTCAAGTTCGTTCAATTCCTCCTTGGCCATTTCTTTCATTTCCGGATCGGATTCCGTTTGAAGAATTTCTTTAGCGCTTGCTAGATTATCCAACATGTCCGAATACTGCTTGTGAATTTTCACGAGCGACTCCAATTCGCTGTATTCGCGGTTGAGCTTCACATACTTCTTCATATCCGCAATGATCTCAGGATCGCTCAGCTTGAGAGCAACAGCTTCATGCCGCTCTTTAATCGATGCTAGTTTTCCGAGTAAATCACTCATGCGTTCTTCGAATAATGGAGGTCATTTCCGTTTTGAGAAATCACGAGCTCAGGTGAAGTAGATTCCTCCACTCGTCCAATTATCTTGGCGTCCACACCAAAGGAAGTACTGATGTCCATTACTTCTTGGGCTCTTTCTTCAGGCAAATAAAGCTCCAATCGATGTCCCATATTAAAGACCTGATACATTTCCTTCCAAGCTGTTTTCGAGTGTTCTTGAATCAATGAAAAGAGTTTTGGTGTTTCAAAAAGACTGTCTTTCACGACCCGACCATTTTGCAGAAAGTGAAGAATCTTCGTTTGACCACCACCTGAACAATGGATCATTCCGTTAATCTCTGCCCTCATCTCTTCAAAAATCTTCATCATTACTGGGGCATATGTTCTTGTTGGAGACAGTACCATTTTCCCGGCGTCAACGGGCACACCTTCAATAGAATCTGTCAGGAAATATGGTCCCGTGTAGGCTAAATCATCAGATAATGAAGACTCAAAACTTTCAGGATATTTTCGAGCAACTTCCTTGTTGAACAAGTCGTGCCGAGCAGAAGTCAATCCATTGCTCCCCATTCCTGCGTTCCAAAAATTCTCGTAGTTGGCTTGTCCAAAAGATGCCAGACCGACAATTGCATCTCCAGGCTTTATATTCTTATTGTCAATGACATCTGAACGATTCATTACCGCAGAAACAGTACTGTCAACAATGATCGACCGCACTAAATCACCAACGTCCGCGGTTTCGCCTCCCGTTGAAAAAATGTCAAATCCATGATCGCGCAAATTTTGAAGCAACTCCTCGGTTCCTTCGATGATGGCCTTGATGACTTCTCCAGGGATCTCCTTTTTATTCCTTCCAATTGTAGAAGAGAGAGCGATCGGTCCTGTGGCTCCAACACACAACAAGTCGTCTGTATTCATTACCACCGCATCTTGTGCGATGCCTTTCCATACGTCTAGATCTCCGGTTTCTTTCCAATAGGCATAAGCAAGGCTGGACTTTGTTCCAGCCCCATCTGCGTGCATGATGAGACACTTTGAATCATCTCCCGAAAGCACATCAGGAATGACCTTGCAAAAGGCAGTTGGGAATAGGCCTTTGTCGATGTTCTTAATCGCCTCATGTACATCAGCCTTACCTGCAGACACTCCTCTCGCTGAGTACTTATCACTTACTTCCATGGGTGCAAAATAAAAAACCGTATGAACGACAGGCGATCATACGGTTTAATCTATGTTATTAATCTAATTAGCGCCTTCCTGAGGCTCCTTAGGCACGTAGTCGAAACTCAAGACCTGGAAGACCGTACGACGGTTCTTCTGGTGAGCCGCTTCTCGTTCTTCATTCGAAGGAAGGGCCGCAACCTGTGCGTCAGTCACAATTGGACGGGATTCACCGTATCCTACAGGAACCATTCTCTCAGGATCTATTTCTCTTTCAATAAGATAGTTTACACAAGTTTCAGCTCGTTTCTGAGATAGAACTTGATTTGCTTTGTCTGTACCTCTTGTATCCGTATGTGCTGCAAGCTCAATAATAATGGTCTGGTTCTCTGTCAGGATATTGAACAGATACTCCAAAGAGTCTTTTGAATTAACCTTATCGTTGACCTGTAGATCCCACTTTCCTAAATCATAAAGAACCAATGGCATCTTAATTTCTTTATCGCAATCAGCACACAATAATTGGAAGTCTTTAATGAAGGCCGTTGACTCGGTAAGTCCGACGGTTGTTTCTTGTCCGTTTGCCCCTAGGTACTTATGTCCATTTGAAGCTGGCGGCTCGATAGCAGATACTTCTACCGTGTACGATGTGTTTTCAAGAATGTAGCGTTCCTCATTCTCTCTCATCTCAAACTCATAGTGACCGGTTCCGTCTGTTAGGATTTCACCAACTGCACCATCAGTTCCCAGTAGTTTCACAGTTACATTACCAAGAGGCTCTTTCGTATCAACGTCTGTCACTGTACCCTCAAGCTTGAAGATCAAAGGTGGCTTCATGAAACTGTAAATATCATCTCCACCTTTTCCTCCAACTCTATCTGAAGAGATAAATCCTCGATCCTCGCCTTTTTCGAAGATTATTCCAAAATCGTTTCCAGAAGAATTCAATGGTGCACCTAAGTTTTGAGGAGCTCCCCACTTCATATCTTCCACTTCTTCCCCCTTCATCTCAGACTTGAAAACATCCAATCCACCCATTCCAACATGTCCGTTAGAGGCGAAATAGAGACTTCCATTTTCGTGGATGTATGGGAACATCTCATCCCCAAGAGTATTAATAGTGGATCCTAAGTTGACGGGTGGTCCCCACATCTTCGTTTTCTTTTCATAGCGGATGTACCAAAGGTCTTTTCCTCCGAGGCCACCCATTTGATCAGAAACATATAAGACGAGGTCATCATCCAGCGCAACAGGGTGTCCTGCTACTGTCGTATCATCAATTCCAAAATCTAAAAGCTCTGGGTCAGCCCAGTTTTGACCTTGGCTTCGTGCAGTATATATCTGACAACCAAAAGCCTTCTTTGTATTGTAGCCACATCTAGTAAAATAGATATTGCTGAACTTCTTATCCAAGTACGCAGCTCCTTCATTTGCGTCAGAGTTGATGATTTCGGGCATTGGGACTGAAGTGCTCCACTTTCCTTTATTGTCGCGCTCGGTTTTGTAGAGGTCGCTAAAACTCTCACCATAGATGTCATCGATGGCATTTCCAGCCGCACCGGGTCTCGATGAAGTGAAAATCAAGCTTGTGAGCTTCTTATCAGCAAAGAATGGAGAGAAATCATAGAATTTCGTATTCAACTGAACCTCATTCCTTACCACATATCTTGATGGATTCTTTTGCCATGAAACTGCTTTCTCGCATGCCTGAACACCCTTTTCAGCCCACATTTTGGCCTCTCCGGATTCATTGAGGGCAATTCGATACTTGGCTATGGCTTCTTCATAACGGCCCTGCTTTCTCAGGATGTCTCCAATTCTCACAGCCATCATCGGATCACTGTGTTCAGCAGCTTCCGCCTTTCCATACCAAACTTCTGCTTGACTTCCGTTTTGCATTAGACGGTAGCACTCTCCTATTTGATATAGAATTCGTGCTTTCTCACTTTGCTTTTTCTCTTTGGCATAGGCTTTCTTATAAGCATCTAATGCCGCATGAAAAGTTTGAGCCTTGTAGATTAAATCTGCTTCTTCAGTATAGTCCTTTTGTGCTATTGCACAAGTGGTGATAATCAGAAAACACAATGTTCCTAGCGCTCCCTTCAGGTATCTCATTCGCTTCACGATTCGATATAATTTTCAGTAGTTCGGGTGGTTATCCCCTGACAAGACCGACAAATCTAGTGAAATTAGATATTGACTTGTAAGCAGACTTAAAAAGCCCGACCGAAGTTGACTATTGTTAGATTAACGTGTAAATAACAGCTCTCGGTATTTTGGGAGTGGCCATAAGTCGTCTTCGACTATAAGTTCCAACTTATCTGCCTCATATCTAATCTCATCGAGATACGGTAGCACATTTTTGCAGTAGGCCAGCGAGCTGGGTTTTGCCTCCAATTTATTCGCTTTTTTCCGCTCATCTATCATCTTTTCGACACTCGTCTGAATTCGCTCTACGCGCTCTGAAACCTTACTAATGATGTCGAGATGTGGTTTTGCAAGCCTCTGAAACTCCTTTTCAGGATAAATTGTTTTCAAACCGGTCACAGACGAAATGAGCTTTTGTTGATAAGCAAGCGCCGCTGGAATGATGTGATTTCCTACGAGATCTCCGGCAACTCTAGCTTCAATTTGAATCTTCATTTGGTAATTTTCATAATAAATCTCATTGCGAGCTTCCAGCTCTTCTTTGGTCAATACTCCTTCCTCTTCGAATAATTTAACCGATGACTTGGATAAAAACGCGTCCAAAGCATGCGGTGTAGTTTTAATATTGCTCAAACCTCGTTTGGCTGCTTCCTTCACCCATTCTTCACCGTAACCATTCCCTTCAAATAGAATGTCTTTTGAAGCAACGATGTACTTCCGCAATACAGTGAGTATGGCCACATCTTTCTTCTTACCTTTCTTAATAAGAGCGTCGACATCCTTTCTAAATATTTTCAACTGACGAGCCATGATGGTATTCATGACGGTCATTGGCGAAGAACAATTCGCGTGAGATCCAACCGCTCGGAGCTCAAACTTATTCCCAGTAAATGCGAATGGACTTGTTCTGTTTCTATCTGTATTGTCCAGAAGAATCTCAGGTATTTTACCGATGTGAAGCTTCAAATCTGTCTTCTCATCCGGTGACATGTCCTTGTCGGTCACGCGTTTCTCAAGATCATTGAGAACTTGGGTCAATTGAGAGCCAATAAAAATCGAAATGATAGCAGGGGGCGCTTCATTTGCTCCAAGTCGGTGGTCATTTCCAGCGGACGCAATGGAAGCTCTGAGCAAATCATCATAATCGTGAACGGCCTTAATTGTATTAATGAAGAACGTCAGGAATCGAATGTTCGTTTTAGGAGTATTTCCCGGACTCAACAAGTTAACACCAGTGTCAGTGGCCAGCGACCAGTTGTTGTGTTTACCACTTCCATTGATGCCTGCAAATGGCTTCTCATGTAGAAGTACTCTGAACCCATGTTTGTGCGCAACCTTTTCCATCACATCCATCAAAAGTTGATTGTGATCGACAGCAAGATTGGTCTCTTCATATATAGGTGCACATTCGAACTGATTCGGCGCTACCTCGTTGTGCCTTGTTTTAATAGGAATACCGAGTAGGTGAGATTCTTTCTCGAATTCACGCATGTATGCATTTGCTCTATCGGGTATTGATCCGAAGTAGTGGTCATCTAATTGTTGCCCTTTTGAAGAAGAATGACCGAAAAGAGTTCTTCCAGTCAACGCTAAGTCAGGTCTAGCTTTGAATAAAGCATCATCCACTAGAAAGTATTCTTGCTCCCATCCAAGAGTTGCTTGAACCTTGTTCACATTTCTATCGAAGTATTGGCACACGGGAACCGCCGCTTCTTGCAAAGAGTGAAGAGCTTTCAAGAGTGGTGCCTTGAAGTCAAGGGCTTGACCAGTGTAGGCAACAAAAACTGTTGGTATGCAAAGTGTACTGTCGATGATAAAAGCTGGACTACTCGGATCCCACGCCGTATAACCCCGTGCTTCAAACGTGTTTCTCAATCCTCCACTTGGAAAACTAGAAGCATCAGGTTCCTGCTGAACCAATTGATCTCCACCTAGCATTTCTATGGATTGTCCAACTTCTGTAGGCGTAAAAAAGGCATCATGCTTTTCCGCGGTCCTTCCGGTTAGAGGTTGAAACCAGTGCGTATAATGCGTCACCTTCTTATCCATGGCCCACGCCTTCATTCCTGAAGCTACTTCATCAGCCAAGCGACGTTCTAATCTCTCTCCTGTATCGATACACTCCTTAACCCTTTTATAGACAGACCTTGGAAGGAATTGCTGCATGGCAGAATCATGAAATACGTTCCTTCCGTAATAGTCTGAGATCTTTTCAGTGGGCTCTGGAATGTCACCAGGAGCGCGGTTTAAGAGGACGTGAAGAGCATCGAACCGGAGTTTTGCCATGATTTTTTACAATTTGAGGCAAAAGTATATCCAACTATGGGGGGTAGAGCTATAAAAAGTGTTTTTTCTTTCAACAACCTATTAAAAAATAGGGGGTCATCTTTGGAAAGCGCTAAATAACAAGGTATATGTACAATATGTACGTACCAAATAGAAGTATCCCTTCTATTCGTGAGACTTTCAAGCGCGTTATCAAAACAGGATATAGAAGAAGTGGAATTCCGAGGAACCAATAGAAATCATTGAATTTAATTTCAGGATTCACATCGATTGGCTGAATCACGGCCGTAACACCAAGAATTCCGAGAATGTTGAAGATGTTCGAACCGATCAGGTTACCAACACTTATAGACACTTCCTTCTTATACAACGCTATCAAGGATGTAGCAAGCTCTGGAACACTCGTACCGAAGGCAATAACTGTGATCGCGATAACCCGCTCTTCAATATTCATTCCTCTAGCAATAGAGACCGCTCCATCTACCATTATATCAGCCCCTACGATCAGCCCAATCATGCTAGCCCCAAATACCAAAAGGGTTCGAATAATATTTGAGGATGCTGGTTGAAAATCTTCATCAGTGGATTGACTTTTATTCTCTCGTCTAGACTCCCGGATTACCCATATGTTAAACGCCAGAAGGCCTGTCACCATGATTGCTCCCTCCCATAGTTCCAATTTAAGATCCCAGGCGAAAACAATAAGGAGAATGGAACTGAGCAACATGAGCGGCCAATCAATGACAACAGAACTTCGGTCCACTGTCATCGTAAAAAAGATTGCGCTAACGCCCATCACTAGTGCGAGGTTCGCAATGTTGCTTCCCACAACATTACCTATAGAAATATCAGGATGACCACCAAGAGCAGCATTCAGACTCACCACAAGCTCTGGAAAAGATGTTCCAAAGCTGACGACGGTAAGGCCAATTACAAGTGAACTGATTTTTAAATAAAGGGCGAGACGAACAGACGATCTAACAAGAAATTCACCGGCAATAATCAGAAAAACCAGACCAGCGATTAATTGTACCCAACCTAACCACATTAGTTTTTATCGTCTTCGATTTTCTTTTTTACTTCATTCACCGAATCTGTGATGTCGCGTTGAATATCATCTGTGGCATTTTTGAATTGTTTGATTCCTCTGCCCAGATTGCGGGCGAACTCAGGGATACGTTTAGATCCGAAAAAGAGAAGCACTATCATAAGAACTATGAAAATTTCTCCTCCACCGAGATTGAAAAACAATAGCGTCATAATGCCGGAATCGGTTTCAAATGTAGGACACAAAAAAGCCCTGAGCGATAATTCATTCAGGGCTTAGTTTTAAATTCTATTGTGCTCTCCTCTTTCCAATGTCTACCACCACTGGAGTAGCAACACAAAGCGAAGAGTATGTTCCCACAACCACACCTATTATAAGTGCAAACACAAATCCTTGGATAACCTCTCCACCGAAGAAGAAGATCATAAGTAACACCACAAGCGTACTCAATGATGTATTCATCGTTCTCGACAGCGTTGAGTTCAAAGCATCATTTATGACGCCTTCGTAATCCTTTCTCTTATGTAAGCCAAGGTATTCCCGTATTCTATCAAACACGACAACCGTATCATTAATGGAATAACCGACTACTGTCAAGATTGCTGCAATAAAGGCCTGATCAATCTCGAGTGAGAATGGCATCAAGCCATACAGTATTGAGTAAAGCGATAATACAACCACGACATCATGGAACATCGCAACGAGCGCACCGAGGCCAAACTGCCATTTGCGGAATCGAATTACGATGTATAAGAAGATTACAATCAAGGAGAAAATTACCGCCCAAATAGCACCTTGCTTAATGTCATCGGCAATTGTAGGACCGACTTTCTGAGAACTCATCAGGTGTTCTTCTTGAAATTGGTCCATGCCTATACCATTCAAGAATGGTTTCAGCCCATTGAACAACGCCTCCTCCACTTGATCTTCAACTTCTACACCTTCGTGATCAATCAAATATTTCGTCGTGAGCTTCACTTGATTTTTGGCACCATAAGTTTTCACCTCAGGAATTAACTTTCGCCCATCCTCAGCTATAAATTCATTACCGACAGAAGCAGCTACATCAGAAACGTTAAAGGTTTCATCAAAGCGAACGATGTAACTTCTACCTCCTGTAAAATCAACACCATAATTCAGGCCTCTCATCGAGAGCGAACCCAGACCCAGTAGAATAATCACACCAGATATCAAGTAGAACAGCCTTCTCTTCCGAACGAATTGGAAGTTTGTATTTGTCATCAAGTTCTGAGTAAGTGTTGTACTAAACCTAGGAGTTGCGTTAGTATCTAATCTCCATTCGAACAATAGACGAGTAATGAATATCGCTGCAAACAATGATGTGGCAATACCTATAATAAGGGTTGTCGCAAATCCTTTAATTGGCCCAGTACCAAATATGTAAAGAATAATACCCGTCAACAAGGTGGTAATATTCGCATCGATGATCGAACTATAAGCGTTTTTGTAACCATCAACGATCGCCAGTCGAACTCCTTTCCCTGCCCTGAGTTCTTCCCTGATTCGTTCATATATAAGAACGTTCGCATCAACCGACATACCTATCGTTAACACAATACCTGCGATACCCGGTAACGTCAATGTAGCTCCTAGCGATGAGAGAACACCCATCACAAAGAACAGGTTGGCAAGAAGCGCAAGGTCAGCCACTAAACCGGCAGCGGAATAGTAGAATGCCATGTAAGCAAGAACGATGATCAGCGCGAGAATAAATGATATAAATCCTGCCTGAATTGCTTCTGCTCCGAGCGTTGGTCCAACAACTGCTTCTTCAATGATCCGCGCTGGAGCTGGAAGCTTACCAGCCTTCAATACATTCGCTAAATCTTCCGCCTCTTCGATCGTAAACTGACCAGATATGGATGAGTTTCCACCTGCAATTTCTCCATCAACACGTGGAGCGCTATAAACGAGATTATCCAATACAATCGCGATTGATTTCTTAGGTGTTTGAGACGAAGCCTCAGCAGTCATGTTCTTCCAGGTTTTGGCTCCTTCAGAATTCATGCTCATCGATATCTCAGGATTTCCGAGTCTATCATTTACGACGCGAGCATTGCTAACGACATCTCCTTCGAGCTGTGCCTTCCCATCCTTACGAGTCACATTCAAAGCATAGAGCTGAAGAAATTTTCCATCTTCGTCATATGGCTTAGCAGCCCACACGAACTTCATTCTTCGAGGGAGCATCGACCGAACATCACGTCGAACCAACATCTCATTCACCTCAGCGGTGTCAGATGTAGATGCATAACCAACAGTCGGTCCTTTCCCCGCATAGTAACTTCCTGATTCAGGATCTTGGAAAATCGCCGGCCGGAGTTTCCCAAATAATGGGTTTTTCTTAACGAAGTCAGCAGCCATTTCGGCCATCTCCACACTGTCTAGTCCTCCAGTTGAATCTTCTTCGCCAAGCAACCCTTCGAGAGAATTGGAATCGAGACCATTGCTATCCTCAACAATCGGCTCTTCTAAATCCGAAACATCAGCAACTACTCCTTCGGCAGTTTCTATAGAATCGGCCTCCGTTGAGTCTGCCGCTTCTACGTCATCGTCTCTAAGTCCCATCTTACTGGCAAGCATCTCATTGACCTGTTCGAGGTTAGTATAGATCTCACCATTGTCATAGGTCTCCCAGAATTCAAGCTTCGCTGTTCCTTGGAGAATCTTTCTAACACGTTCTTTATTCTTAATACCTGGCAGTTCAACAATGATTCGGCCTGTACCCGGCTGCTGCTGAATGGTTGGCTGAACAACACCCAATCCATCAATTCTTCTTCTCAAGACTTGCTCCGTTCTACTCACTGCAGCATCGGCTTCCTCCTTTATAGTGGTAAGAATATCCTCGTTAGAGGCATCGATTGGAAACTTCTCTTTGTTGTCTCGGTTGTGAAAAACTGAAGCCAATGAACCACCTGGGTTCACTTCGTTCCATGATTCCTCAAATAATGTGGTGAAATCTTCCTGACTATTCCTTTGCTTTTCGATTGCGTTTCGAAGTGCCTCATTGAACAGAGGATCATCGTTGCCATCACTAAGCGCTTTAATAAGGTCTTTCACTTGCACCTGAAGTGTCACGTTCATACCTCCTTGAAGGTCAAGCCCAAGATTAATCTCGTTCTTCTTACAATAAGCGTATGTGAAACCAATGAGAGGGTAAACCTCTTCGTTATTCATTTTCGAGAGGTACTCCGTTTCGTATTTCTGAAAAGCAATCTCTTGTTTCAACTGGTCAAGGTCACCTTCAGCCTGTACTAAACTATCTACTCTCTCTTGCGCATTGTCGCGGGCTTCTGCCTCCACACCGGATGTTACGAACGTGAATGAAAGCTGGTAAACACAAGCGACCGCTAACAAAATCGTAAAAATCCAGATTGCACTTTTATTCTGCATATTCTCCGTCAATTAATAAAAAGACCCCCGAAAAGGGCGTGCAAATATAGAATTTCAACTAGTTCGCTGACAGGATATTTGCACGTGAAATAGGATTAATTATTTGAAATCAAAAAGGCACCCAAAAGGTGCCTCATCGATTAATATAACGTTCAAGTTTTAAGCTAATACTGATTCGAGTAATCCATTCGTCTTCTTCACTCCTTCAGCGCTCTCTGTCAGCTTCGATTTTTCAGCATCACTGAGTTCAATCTCAACTATTCGCTCAATTCCGTTTTTACCGAGTACGCATGGAACTCCGATCGATAAATCATTCAATCCATACTCACCCTCAAGTAAGGCGGAACAAGGGAAAATTTTCTGCAGATCACAGCCAATCGCATGAACAAGAGCTGATACGGCAGCTCCTGGTGCATACCACGCAGAAGTACCTAGCAAGCCTGTGAGTGTGGCGCCGCCAACCTTGGTATCCTGAACAACTTGATCCATTCGTTCTGAACTCAAGAATTCCGAAACAGGAACGCTGTTGCGAGCAGCTTTATCAATAAGTGGAACCATTCCTACATCACTGTGTCCACCGATTACCATTCCGTCCACGTCAGATGGAGGACACTCCAAAGCTTCTGATAATCTGTACTTGAAACGTGCGCTGTCTAATGCACCACCCATCCCTATAATTCTATTCTTTGGAAGACCTGATGTTTTGTGCACCAAATAGGTCATTGTGTCCATCGGGTTGCTCACCACTATAATGATGGCATCTGGAGAATGCTTTAAAATGTTAGAAGAAACCTCTTTTACGATGCCGGCGTTGATGCCAATGAGTTCTTCTCTAGTCATTCCAGGCTTCCGGGGTATGCCACTGGTGATAACTGCGACCATACTACCAGCCGTCTTCGAGTAGTCATTTGTTACTCCTGTAACCTTTGTATCGAACCCATTCAGTGAAGCACACTGCATGAGGTCCATAGCCTTACCTTCTGCAAATCCTTCTTTGATGTCTACAAGGACAACCTCTGATGCGAAATTCTTGATTGCAATGTATTCCGCACAGCTCGCTCCGACTGCACCTGCTCCAACTACTGTAACTTTCATGTTCTAATGTGTTTTTCTTAGGGCTTGCAAAGCTAATTTATAGGCTGATTAAAGCAACTCTATATTCATTATCCGTCCTTGAATTAAAACGTAATTTTGCCGCATGAAGAAGGCCCTCATAGGACTCTTGTTTTTATTTGCCTCAATAGGGGTCAATGCACAGTCTTCCATTAACATCCCATTTGATACGCTCGTTCAATTATGCCCCCCAGATACGAGCTGGTTATATCTATTTGGCGACACCCTTAATTCTTCGTCCTATACAGTTGACAGTATCCCTTACAGTCCAGAATCGATTGGAGGAACAAATGTCACCACTTGGGATGATCAAGTAGTTGGGCCGTTTAATATCGGGTTTCCTTTCACTTTCTATTGCAACACATATACACAGTTCTACATCTGTTCTAATGGTTGGATTGGCTTCACCGGAGGTCAAACCGCTACTTGGGTCGTACAAACGTTTCCCAGCACAGCAACAAACCGACCTAAGAATGTAATTGCGGGTCCTTGGCGGGATTGGAATCCAGCAGTTTCTGGTGGACCTTATATAACCTATCAGACAGTAGGGACAGCTCCCTGTCGCAAACTAATTGTAACGTGGAATGCGGTTCCGATGTACTCGTGTACAACTACTTATGGAACATTTCAAATTGTCTTGAACGAGACATCGAACATTGTTGAAAATCACATGACCAATGTTCCTACTTGCTTTGGCTGGGGAAATGGGGATGGCACTCAAGGAACACATAACCTAGCAGGTAACCTCGCTACGGTTGTGGCAGGCCGAAATGAGTCCAACTTTGTTTGTAGCAATGAAAGTTGGCAGTTTACACCATCTTCCCCTATTCAATGGAACTATCCAAATGGCAGTAGTGCAGGAACTGGAAATTGCATTCCAGTATCACCTTCGTTACCAACTTGGATTTATGCGAATGCGTTTAACTGCAACGGTGACACTTTGGAGGATAGCGTCTACATTGATATTTCCTGCATATTCCTAGAGATGGACTCCATGGATGTTGAGTGTACCGGCGATTCATCAGGATACGCGATTGCCGAGGATACCTCTATAAGTACAGGTACCTCTCCACCGTATAATTTTGTTTGGGTCGATCAGTATGGCGACACGATCGCAACAAACCCATCGAACAATAACATCGATACGCTTTTCAATCTTCCATCAGGAGGATACACGTGCTTTGCTTATGATAACACCGGGCAGATAGCCGTTGGATATACATACATAAATGAGCCGGATTCTCTGCCAGCATTCTCGTCATCCCTTGAAGTGGAATGTACTGGTGACCAAACGGGAGTCGTTTGGGCTGAAGACACAAATAACTATTCCGGTACTTCCTTTAACGGCTTGTATAATTTCTATTGGAGTGATACAAGTGGCACCGTTTTCGACTCGACACTGTTGACCACAAATTCTGTAGACTCAGCTTCAGGAGTTGGGGCCGGGACATATTTTGTTACCGTGGATGGATGCTATGTCCAAACAGGCCAAATTGAGGTTTCAGAACCTGATACAGTTACTGCATTCACGGGTATGATCCCTGTTCTCTGCAATGGTGATCAAACAGGGACGGTCTTTGCAGAAGACACGAATAACTATGCTGGAATATCATCATTCGATGGTTTCTATAGTTATTACTGGACTAATTCAGCCGGGAATGGAATTGACTCCTCAAATAACACATTGAGTCCATATGACACTGTTTATAACCTTGGAGTAGGTACCTATAACGTTACGATTGATGGATGCTATATTCAATTGGGTCAAGTGACGGTTACAGAACCGGCAATCCTGATTGCTAATATTTCGGATCCATCCAAAATTTCTTGCCCCGGTGTAAATAGTTGCGACGCCTCTGCTGTAGGGAATGGAACAGGTGGTGTGTTGCCATATTCTTTCCAATGGACATCTGGAGAAGCCACTCAACAAGCAACTGCTCTCTGTTCAGATACAAACTGGCTAACGGTAACTGACTTCAATGGTTGCATTGATACAGATTGGGTATTTATCGAAATCCCAGATTCCATTATAACAACCGGCTTTGGGGACACATTAATATGTATTACAAACCCAGCAGCCATTATCGCCGCATCGACTGGAGGAACACCTCCTTTTAGCTATGTCTGGCGTGAAGGAGCGTTTAACGGCCCGGTTATTTCAACGAACGCTCTGCACACAGTATTCCCTCACAAAACAACCCGTTACTATGTGGAATCAACCGATTCTAATAATTGTGAAGGAGACACGGCTTCGGTGCTGATCAAGGTGAGACCAGAGCTTGGAGTTGAACTGCCTGATGTAGACACAATATGTCCATATGACATAATAGACATTACCGTTCAAGGAACCGGAGGAGATAGTAACTACACTTATACATGGAGTACAGGTGAATTTGGAGCTACAATAACTGTGAGTCCAGATGAACCAGTGTGGTACCATCTTACTGTGAGTGACGCTTGTGGGACGCCAGTCTATCTCGATAGCATTTGGGTTCAAGTAGGTGGTTACAGCCCAATTGATGCCAATATTCGAGTAGAAGACGATTCAATCTGTGTTGGTGAAAACGTCTACTTAATCGGTTCAGGCCGCGGTGGTTTTAGAGGTCCTGAGGAATACATATTCAAATGGAGCGAAACTAACATGGATGGAAATTCAATCCAGTTTGTCCGCCCTACAAAGACCACGACGTACCTCATAACTATCACTGACTTATGCCTTTCTCCCGCAGGATATGACACTCTGAAAGTACATGTTGGCACTCCTGACGTTCCTAAAATGACCGCCAATCCGGAAGAATCTTGTTCCGATGGGATTGTGATCTTTTCAATTCCAGAATTTAAAGCGGGCTATACATACAACTGGAATGTTGGTGACAGCACTGTCTATTTCAACGTTCAAGACGACACGGTTAACCATATCTATAAGGGGCCAGGGTGTTATGATGTTAAGTTAACCGTCATTACAGATTTCGGATGTTTCGGTCAACGCCTTGAAAAATGCCTAGTTCATGTATTGGAGGCGCCTATTGCGGACTTTGTCAATGTTCCAATAAATCCCAACACGATGGACCCCATTGTGAAGTTTGTGGATGAGTCTTGGAACGCTCAATCTTTGCTGTGGCAAATCGACGGCGATACTGTTTCAAACGGATCATCCTTCTTCTACGAATTTATAGACACCGGACTCTACGAAGTCTCATTGATTGCTATCTCTCCAGATGGATGTATTGATACACTCGACAAAACATTGCACCACACCGTAGAAACTACGTTGTATGTGCCTAAGTCCTTTTCACCAAATGAAGATGGTTTGAATGATGTATTCAAAGTTCAAGGAGAATCCATTGAACTAGGCACATTTGAATTGATCATTTTCGATCGATGGGGGACACAGTTATTCTACACCAAAAACCCTGACCACGGTTGGGATGGAAGGTATAGTACAACAGGAGAAAAGGTTCCTCAAGGCGCATATCCATACGTGATCAGATACCGCGACAAGATGAACGAAATCAGAAAGATTCGTGGACAGGTGATAGTATCCAAATCTGGAACCGAAACTGGACTTCGCTAAGTCGGCAACCTTCAATTAAAACAGCGTCATTACTTCAGTAAATGGGCATTTGGCAAAGGCATGAAGAGCTGCAACTGGTAGAAGGTTGCAAAATTGAGAGCCGAGCCGCTCAAAAGGAAGTGTTCTCAAAACTCTATAGCAAGCTGCTTAGTGTATGCATGCGGTACGCGGACAATTCGGATGAAGCAAAAGACATTTTGCAAAACGGGTTTATTAAAGTGTTCAAGAGTATTGAGAATTACAAAGGAGATGGTTCTTTCGAAGGTTGGATTAAGAGGATAGTGGTCAATACTGCAATCGATAATTATCGACGTAAAAAGGTGAAACCTTTAGTCGTCGATACAGAGCTCACGGACAGAGTCGGAGACGACATGGAGGACAGCAAAGAAGAGATGAGCATCTATCAGCAGATACCGACAAGTGCGGTGTTAGAAGCTGTGCAGGATTTATCACCGGCTTATCAAACGGTTTTTAACCTCTACGTAATGGAAGGTTATACCCACATTGAAATATCTGAACTGCTCAACATCAGCGTTGGCACTTCAAAATCCAATTTATCGAAAGCAAGGTTGAACCTCCAAAAAATGCTTCAACCGCTTGTAACTAAGATTAGTCAACTTGACAATGAATAGATTCGACGAAATACTTAAAGCAAAGCTTGATAGCCACGAGGCTCCTCTTGATATGGAGATGTGGAATTCAATAGAGCAAGGATTAGAAGCACCTGCTTCTCCAAGCTCTTCATTCAATGCTTCGTTAGTCGGTGGAATTGCAGCCACAACCGTTATGTTGTTGTTGTTCACCTCTCTCCCTACGCTAAAGCACTCGGATAAGACCGTTTCGGTTGTGACAGAGCAGGCTGAAAACAAGGAGGTGACGTTTGAATTAAAGACAGAAGCATTGCCAGCGACATTTGAAGAACAAGAATCTCACAAAATTGAACTTAAGCATGTTGAAGTCGCTTTAACTGAGGTCGACGCTGAAGAACCAATGGCAGACGTGAACACAACCGAACGCCAGGCTTCAGGAAATGATGTTGTTGAACACAACGAGGATGATATAGTGGTTGAAATCACGGCTGATTTCAGCGCTTCTGGAATTCAATGTCCGGGAAGTGAAATAACATTCAATGCCTTAAAAACGGAAGGTTCCGTAACGTGGCTTTTTGACGGAATTCACGTCGAAGAAGGCTCAAGTGCTTCGCATCTATTTGCGGTTTCTGGAGAACACGAGGTAGTCATGATGACAGAGATTAATGGAAAGTCGGTTTCTGTTAAAAAGTCAATTGAAATCTACGAAGCACCAAATTTCAGGGTGTTTAGTGTGATTGAAAAAAGCACTGATTGCTTGACGAGCGATGTATTGCTGAGTACAGAACCATCTGAGTACGCATACGAGTGGAGTCTAAATAGCCAGCTTGGCGATGGCGATGAAATGAGTTATGCCCTACTTGCTGGAACCTATATGGCTACTGTCAAAGGAATCAGCTCCGCTGGTTGCATTGGAATTGTGAATCACCCCGTTCTCGTAAAGGATGAAAGTGGAATTTACATTCCAAATTCTTTTGCTCCTGACGGTGATGGTCTCAATGACATTTGGAAGCCCATTGGTCTGCTTGACGACCATTCACATGAGCTGAGCATCTTCACAGTTCCTGGACAGGAGCTGGTTTACCACAGCACCGAAATCATAGAGTGGAATGGTTCTCTCAATGGACAGGATATGCCTGCACGTAAGAACTACCTATATCAATTGAAAGTGACTGATGCCTGTGGAAACACAGAGACTAAGTCAGGTACGATTACTACTATAAGGTAGTAGGACCAGCCCTTAATTAGACATCAATTTTCGCATACTTAGCGTTGCGTTCGATGAACTCACGTCGAGGTGGAACTTCATCTCCCATCAACATGCTGAACGTGTGATCTGCATCAGCTGCATTTTCGATCGTCACTTTTCTAAGCATTCTTACTTCAGGATTCATGGTCGTTTCCCACAGCTGAATTGCGTTCATCTCACCGAGACCTTTATAGCGCTGAACACCCACGGAAGAATCCTTACCAGCTCCTTTCAACTGCTCAACAAGCTCGTCTCGCTCGGCATCATTCCATGCATACTTCTGCTGGCTTCCTTTCTTTACAAGATAGAGGGGCGGTGCAGCAATGTAGATGTACCCTAGTTCAACCAACTCTTTCATATAGCGAAAGAAGAAGGTTAGAATGAGCGTAGCAATATGGCTACCATCAACATCGGCATCACACATGATGACAACCTTATGATAGCGCAACCTCTCCATATTGAGTGCTTTGCTATCCTCTTCGGTTCCAACTTGAACACCTAAGGCAGTGTACATGTTTTTAATCTCTTCATTTTCGAAGATCTTATGCTGCATCGCTTTCTCGACATTGAGAATCTTTCCTCGAAGCGGGAGAATAGCCTGAAATTTTCGATCTCTGCCTTGTTTAGCAGTTCCGCCGGCCGAATCTCCCTCAACTAAGAATATCTCGCAGAGAGAAGGGTCCTTTTCGCTACAATCCGCTAGTTTCCCTGGCAGACCAGTGGCGCTCATGACATTTTTACGCTGAACGAGTTCTCGAGCTTTGCGAGCAGCATGCCGCGCAGTGGCTGCAAGAATTACCTTTTCGACGATGGTTTTAGCTTCCTTCGGATGCTCCTCCAAGTAGTTTGACAAAACTTGACCGACAGCTTGATCAACCGCGCCTCTGACCTCTGGGTTACCTAGTTTGGTTTTTGTTTGGCCTTCAAACTGAGGCTCCATGACTTTAACAGAAATAACCGCAGTCAATCCTTCACGGAAATCGTCTCCTGCAATGTCAAACTTCAGTTTGCTGAGCATTCCGGTTTCATCGGCATACTTCTTCAGCGTCCGCGTAAGACCGCTTCTAAACCCAGCAAGGTGTGTACCACCTTCCCGTGTATTAATGTTATTGACGTAGCTGTGCAAGTTCTCAGAGAAAGACGTGTTGTACTGCATGGCCAGTTCGACTGGAATTCCATTCTTTTCTCCTTCCATATACATGGGCTCAGGAATCAGAGGCTCTCGACCTTCATCAAGGAATTCAACGAATTCTGATAGCCCGCGCTCAGAGAAGTATTCAGCTTTCAGTTGCTCGCCATTGTCGTCTTTCTCTCTATTATCGGTTAGAGTCAAACGAATTCCTTTATTGAGATAAGCCAACTCTCTCAATCGATGAGATATAGTTTCAAAGCTGTATTCCGTTACTTGAAAAATCGAAGCATCTGGTAGGAACCATACTTCAGTACCGCTTTTATCTGTAGTGCCGATTTCCCGAACATCGTATTGCGGCTTGCCAATTTTGTATTCCTGCTCATACATCTTTCCACCTCTGTGAACAGTTGCTTTCAGATGTGCAGAAAGTGCGTTTACACAAGAAACACCAACACCGTGAAGACCTCCAGAAACCTTGTACGATCCTTTATCGAATTTTCCACCAGCGTGAAGAACTGTCATTACAACCTCAAGTGCAGACCTCTTCTCTTTTTCATGCATGTCAACTGGAATTCCTCGACCGTCATCTTGAACGGTTATTGAATTGTCTTCGTTGATGAAAACATGGATGGTGGTAGCATGGCCAGCGAGTGCCTCATCGATGGAGTTATCAACTACCTCATACACCAAATGGTGAAGTCCTCTGACTTGCGTATCACCAATGTACATTGATGGTCGCTTCCTAACTGCTTCTAACCCCTCGAGGACGGTGATATTCGATGCTGAATATTCACTGTTTGGCTTTTCTTCTTCACTCATAAAAGTTCGTTTACAAAACGCTCAAATATAGTCTTGTCAAAAGGGTTACAACCCCTGAAAACACTATTATTCCATCACTTTTATCAACAATGAATTAACACTTGGTTAATCCCGCCAAAATGAATAGGTAATTCCAGCCAAAACATTGAAGCGCTGAACTGGATATTGCTTCCAGCGTTGGTACCGCTGAATTAGCACATTGTTGAGCGAAATAAACCCGGAAAGTCGCTCAGTATAGCGGTACTCTACGCCGAGATTAAAATCAACAATTGGAGAAAGTTTTACAGCGTAAACATCCATGTCCTCCACGGCATCGTAGCCGCTAAATTCCGGAGTCGACGTTGAATCTGTAGATCGATAACTCTTGGCAAGTCTCGGGCCTGTTACATGGAGTTCTCCTCGAAATATGAGCTTATTCTTTATTTGATAGAATGCTGTAGCTGAAACTTCCAGCGATGGACGATGCCATGCTTCAAACTCATCGGTGGTCTTAAACGATCGATATACACCTCGCGCAACAGTATGTAACTTCTCATCAATTCTATAGGTTAACTCTCCTTCCACTTCCACAATGGATAAATCATCATATACCAGTGTGAAATAGTTCTCTCCAAACCGAGTGATTGCCGGATTAAACTGGCTGGCATCATAGTTTACGTACAGTGGAGAGTTTTTCTCATTATACTGGGCAGCAGATAAGTTGTAAGTAAACCGATTTGAAACAGAGCCTCTAAAGCCGCCACCAATCTTGAATGGGATGACCGTATTTTGAATTGCGGTTAAGGATGTCCACAGAAAAGGGTTCTCGTCTACCACAGAACCAAGGTTATTTCTTCTGATTCCCCCTGTAGCTTCAGCATAAGGAATGATTACATCCTTCACAAGATTATACTTCGCATACACTTCTGGGAAAATGAACAAATCACTGGACGAACTGTCAACTCCCCCTATCTGGGTGTTCGATAATTCCATTTGTGCACTGGCACCAAGCTCGATTCTCCACTTTTCTCCTTGACTAATCATCTGAGGAGTTAAACCGATAATAGTATTTAGTGGCTTCTCCCCGATCGTTCCTTGAGGATAATGATCAAACTCCATTGCATAATCCAGTGCATTGACATCTGTCTTAAAATCAAGCCTTCCCAAATGCTTTCCAAAGAAACGAGACATGTTAGCGTCCAACACTACATTGTGCTCTTTGTTAATCGCATTGTAATCAAAGAAATGATCGTAGTGAAGATTAATCACATGATTAAGCTTCGATGAGTCCGTATAGAAACTCTTGAGTCCAAAATCTCCATTTATCCCTTGATAAATGCCTTTGAAAACGTTTTCTCCATCAAGAAGGAAGTAGTACGGGTTCGTATCATCATAGCCATAAAACTGCACTCTTTCACGCTCATAGCTGACGTCTCCTGTTAACTGGTGCTTCTTCAAAAACCTCTTCCCGTTGATCTCTGCATTCCATTTTGAATATGGAGCCGGAGATAAATCGGTGAGCACTCCTTGAGTACCAATCCCATGTACTCCAATGCCCAACGCACCGGTCCTAGATCTCAACGTATTCACGTAACCGTCCAAGAGGTAATTAATGCCGTTTCCAGCTCCAGCTTTCAGGTAAGCTCTGGTCAATGGATCTAGCGGTTCTCCTTTCATCTTAGCAGCGGCAATCGACTCCGGTTGATAATTGAGGTATATTCTGCGATTCTCAAATTCAAATTGAGCCGAGGGCTTATCCATTGTCGTATCAATAGTTACCGGAGTTGCACCCAGCTTTCGAGCATCACTTATAGTTGGTTTGTAATCAATGACTTGTATAATTCGCGTCTTTAGCGTGTCATCCTGTTGTCCTTGAACGAATGGCGTCGATGCCCCAAAAACGAAAACAAAGGATATGATGGTTAGTCTATTCATTGTTCAAACTATCAATTGGGATTATCTCCTCTGATACGGTATCCTCTGCATTGAAAGGAATTTCCAAGTCGGGCATTTCCACTGCTTCTTCGAGCAATTCAAGCTCTTCAATCGTGATGATTTTCTCCTCCGCCTCCGCCTTCACTTCATCCTCCTCCTCGTAGTTGTCGACGATGTTTTGCAACGTGGCTTTTGCTTGGAATAAATCGCCACGTGTCATATAAATATCACTCAGAAGAAGCAAGCCTTTCCCTAGCCAAAACGATTCGCTTTGATAAGCCTCTACAAGTGAGAATACCATCACCTCAGACGTGTCAAGCATATCACTATCGAACTCCATCTTAGCCATTAAATAGGTTGCCTCAGCTGCTTGGGATGGGCTTCCACTTAAGATAACTTGAGACAAATACGAACTTGCAGCACCTGGGCTATTCAGGGCAAGGTTTGATTTGGCAATGGTAATATCCGTTTCAACTCGCAAATTGTGATCTAACTTCTCTGATTCCTGAGCAATGATTCCATTTGCGATGGCCCCTTGATAGTTTTTGAGAATGAAGTTGCATCGCATTTGACCGATCTCCGATTCCAACAAATTGTTCTTGTACTGGCCCAAGAGTGAAAGCCGCTTGTAGTATCCAAGAGCCTGCGGATATTTTGAGTCAGCATAGCTCGTTCTAGCCGCCTTCACCAATGCCGGTTCTGAAAATTTGTTCCGAGGCAGGTCTGCTACATACTCATAGTCAACGGCAGCCTTGACATCCTGCCCCATTCTACTCAAACACTCGGCTCTATAATATCGAGCATTCAATGAGAATATGCCTTTTCCAAAACGATCCAAGTACTTGTTGAAGGCAGTAACCGCTTCTTTACACTGTCCGTTGAAGTACTGAATTTCAGCAGCTTCATAGTTTATGCTATCCAAAGCCATGTCTGAAATATTGACAAAGTCGAGCGAAGAAATCAACTCCTCGTACTTGTCTACATGACCTTGATCTGTGTAAATGTTTTGAACGCCAATCAATGCTTCGCGTGTATCCTCATATGTAGGATACTCCCTGACAATCTTCAGAAACACTTCCAATGCTTTTTCGTCCTGTTGCCCGTTATAGTGAGTTTGACCAATGCTCACTAGCGCCTTTCTCACATAGCTACTGCCTGGGAAATCATCTACAACCATTTGAAGACTGGTCAAAGCGTACTGATCACGTCCCTGAGCAATATGTACCCGACCAATTTCATAGTGAGCAGCATCCAAGTAGTGGGAATTCGGATACGCAGAAACCAAGTTTTGGAGAGAAGTTAACTTATCGGACAGCTTCTTCAAAAGGCCCTGAGTCATCGCAACCTGATACATGGCGTAGTCCGGATCTGATTTTCCAATCTCACTCGCATAGACATAATACTCAAATGCCGCATCGTATTGATTGAGCATGAAGTAGCAATCACCAATTCTCAAATTCGCATCGCTCAATTTCGCTTCATCCTGTTCCTTTTTGAAGCCGACAAAACGTCTAAACCATGACGGTGCTTCGATGAATTTGTCCTGTTGGAAGTAGGCATATCCAACGTTGTAGTTGGCGAGATTGAAGTATGGCGTCAGTACAGCACCTGGGCTATAGATAAACTCTTCGTATGTCTTTACTGCCTTTGCGTAATCACCTCGGTAGTAATGGCATTCGGCTTTCCAGTAGGTCGCTTTAGCGGTGACTGTTTTACTATAATCGAATTTCAACGACCTGTCTAGGTATGATAAAGCATCAACAAAAAGGCGCTCTTGAAATAAAGTCACTCCTTTATTAAAGGCGATGCGCTGATAGGCTTCCTTCAGCCTTATATCGGGATCTTCATATTCATCAATTGAAGCAAGTGCCGCATCGTAATTCTTTGACGTCAGGTATATGTTGACTAGGTAATCGTATGCTTCTTTCGTTCTCTCTCGATCAGGATACTCGGCGATGTACTCTTTAAATGCGGCTATAGCTCCATCATACGGATCATAACTTAACTCATAGCTGAGCAGAGCAAACTTGTACAACGCATCTTCTTTGATATCAGCATCAAAATCCATTCTTGTAGCTGCACGATATGCGTTTCTAGCGTAGGACTTCTTGCCTGCTCGGAGGTAAGATTCCCCCAAGTGATATTGGGCATTTTGTCCGGTCGCGTCTTCATTGTACGAAATCTTCGAGAATTGCTCAGCCGCGTCTTCGAACTGTTCGTTTTTGTAGTAGGCGTACCCTAATGTGTAATAATCTTCCTTCTGCTTGCTGTATCTGCTGCTCATGAAATCAGACAAGAACGGGATGGCCTCGGCATAAGCTTGTTGATTAAAAAGAGCGTCCCCTACTAATCTCGATATCTCTGCTCGTCGCTTCACATCCTTATTACCTAAGAACTTTTGACCATATGAGACCAGCTGATCAAATTCCTTCTGGTAGTGAAGTACCTGTACAATGTAATACGGAACCACATCTCCGAACTGGGGGTGACCTTCTAAGCTTTGAAATCCTTTCAGAGCGGTCGCGTACTTTTCTCTCGAATAATTTATGTGAGCCAGATAATAGACTCCTGGAGCATAGTAAACCGAACTTTGATCCTTCATTTGAAAGAACAAATCGGCTGCCTCATCAAGTTGTTCTTCTTGAAAATGAGCATATCCCATTTTGAACAAGTACTCACTCAACATTGGTTCAACTAGATCCGGTATTGAAAGTTGGTCGTAGTAGTGAATTGCTTTTTCCCACTTCTTCTTGCGGTAGTTGTAATTCCCAATGAGAAGCCAAGCATCTTGAACCCTGGGACTCGCCGAGTAGTTCCGGACGAACTCTTTTAAGAGAAACTCCGAGTCTTTATGAAAGAGTTTGAGTGCACATGCCGCTATGTAGAAGTCCGCGTTAGCGCTAATTTCAGAATGCTGATTATCAAATCGTTCGACAGATTTTTCGAACTGATCCTTTGCTGCTCCGAATTTTTGTTTTTCATACAACTCCAGTCCGCGATTGTACTCGAGCAGCTCGTTATCAAATGACTGAGTCATCTGAGCAACCAACATTCCTGGTAGTAATGTGAAGAAGAAGAAAAGCTTAATAACTGCTCGCACGGACGGTGAGTGATTTTCGAATACGCTAAAGTACCCAGCACCTGAGCCGGAGCAGTGATTTACAGTGTTACTTATTAACCCGCTTTTGTTGATGTAGAATGGTAGGCTATTGTTGCTTTCTAGCCCAATAAATGAAATCTGACACAGGGGGTCTAATCCCAGATGCAGACCAGTCAGCCGCAATCTGCGCTCTATGGTGACCTGAATGAATGATCAAGTGGGTGAGAATTTCATCTAAGGTATTTTGAAATGCGTCTCCCTTCGAATTCGTGTAGGAGTGAATACCATGAAGATTCCCGATGTCTAATAGTTTGAATATTTCACGGTGACATTCGCGATTCATCTGGTGAAGTTCTTCGATCGTATGAACATCCCAAACCTTTACAGAACTTTCAGTTTCCTGAATTCGCCTAACCCAAATATCCAGCGCATTGATGACGTGACTTAACCACAACGATGATTTATCGGACGCATTTTCATTCTGCTTTAAACAGTCAATGAAGTGTCCAATAATCTGCTCGTTATACTGAAATTGCTTTTGATAGTTCATTGAGCATCAACACCCTTAATCTTCGAAAAATACGCTTTCAAAATTTCAGGGTTATCAAGGCGAGGTGTAAAAACTTCAAGAACTTCATTTTTGGTCGACGTTGGATCAAACAACCATCGCAATCCTGTCTCGAGCGATTCTTCATTCCGCGCACTTTGATAATCACAACCGTGATAGTCCACTAGCTTTTGAATGGAACGCTCGTCCATTTTCTCGATAAATCTCTCGCTTGCAACGTGTTTGTTAGGCCCTGGAATAATTCTGAATATGTTCCCCCCAGAGTTATTGATCACGATGACTTTCAAACCGTCGATACTTTCATGAAGTGACAGTCCATTTGAATCATATCTAAACGCCTGATCGCCAGATACTAATACTGTATTATTTTGAGACATTATCGCCATACCAGCAGCCGTAGATGTGCATCCTTCAATTCCACTCAGCCCACGATTTCCATGATACTTGATCGTTCGGATTTGGTTGAACAATTGTATGTATCGCACGACACTTGAGTTACCCATCTGTAAATTGGACGCATCTGGGATAAAATCGAGTACTTGCTCTATAACTTTCAAATCGGAAAAAGGCAATGAAGCCATAAATTCTTTGTGCACATTTTCCGCTTTATAGAAAGCATTTCGCCATCGCATTCCAAACTCACCAACTGCATCTTGTTCGCTCGATATTGCCGAGAGTGTTGTTCCCGGATTTACCTTGATCAACTCTGTCAAACATTGGAAAGTATCTCGGGGCACGTCTCCAAAATGCCAGTGCTTCTGAATGTTCGCTTTATGCTTCCTAATAATTGTCTTTATCTTTTTGCTGATGATGTTCTCACCAACAGTAATCAACAAGTCAGGTATGTACTGCAGCTCATCCTCTCCACCTTCAAATAGTTCAAGCGTTCGATCAATACACGAGACAAAACCTAAGTTATACATGTTTGCGGTCGTCTCAGTAAGCACAGCAACCTTCGGATTGTTGCATAAATTTCCTAAGGTTTGCTCGAGACTTCCCCGATCAACAAATTGCGAAACCAAGATGAGAACTTTGTTGCTCGCTTTCCACTGGTTCTTAAGCGATTCGAAAGTCGAATCGTCCAATCGAGCTCTGGGCTGATCATCCTTTAGGTCTTTCGGTTGAGCTGTTGGCTGCTCTACCATGTCGTACAGCGGCTCACTCAAGGGCACATTGATCTGAACAGGTTTAGAAGTAGCAATGGCTAGATCGAAGGCTTGATTTATTAATTGCTCATTCAAAGCGGCATCGTCTTTACTCTTCTCCTCCACGAGGTTAAAAGAACCTTCCAAGAAATTATCCATGACGCCTTCTTGCCTCATGCTCTGCCCTTCTCCTTGGTCAATTAAGTGTTTGGGGCGATCAGCGGTGATCGCTATCAAGGGTATCTTTTGGTAATAAGCTTCTGCCAATGCGGGCGCATAATTCACCACGGCCGATCCACTCGTACAGGACAGCATTGTAGGCTTCCCTGTACTTTGGGACATCCCCAGAGCAACGAACCCAGCAGTGCGTTCATCCAACACAGACTGACAATTGAAATATGCATTTGAGGTGAAGCTCAGAATCAAAGGTGCGTTTCGACTTCCCGGCGAAATAACAACATCACACACTCCTTTCATCTCTGCCAACTGCACCAAGGATTGTACGCTTTCTATGCTCGAAATCTTAGTCATCAAACTCTAACGCCTCTTCGATTGTTTTGAATTTTCGTCCACACTCTTCCCATTCATGTTTTGGATCGGATTTGGAATTAATCCCTCCTCCTGCATAGAGCAATGCGCTATCGCGAAATAACTGCATGCACCGAAGGTTCACAAATAAGTTGGCTGAAGTTTCAGCTTCAATGATGCCAAGATAACCTGTGTAGTAACTCCTTGGATGAGACTCCATCTTCAGGATTAACCCGTTGGCCTCTCTACGCGGGAAACCATTCACAGCAGCGGTCGGATGAAGTAATTCAGAAATCTTCATGTACGAAGCGCTTTCAATCCACCGAAGCTCCGTTTTGAGATGCCTCAAATTTCCATAGACTGATTCTCTGACATCTCCGACTTCCACTTCTCGATCACTCAATATATCAAGGATGTCTCTTACCACCAGCATCTGCTCATCGAATTCCTTCTGACTGAACAGATCATCCCCCCATCTAGTTCCTGCGAGCGCATAAGTAGAATGTTCCTCTGCCCTTGCAGACAAGAGGACTTCCGGTGTGGCTCCCATCCAAGTACCAATGTCCGGTGCGTGAAATAGATAGACAAATGAGTTTGGATACATCTCCCGATAGCGCCCAAGCGAACGTTGTAAATCAATCCTTCGTTCAAGCTTCTTAATTCTGCTCAAAATGACCTTGCCCTCCGTTTTGGTTGCAAAATCAATACTTCGTTCAGCATTTTTTAGATAATGATCCTTCATTGTTTCTGCAAGCAGTGGCGCCTCATTAAGCTCAATACTTGGGAATGTGCTGAGTCTAGATGGAGGGCTCATTCCGAAATAGATAGGTTCTCTCTGCTGATCAAACGGCCTCATAATCCAAGTGAGCTTGGATGAGATTCCACGACGCCTCGCGCCGTTCGAAATTTGGAACTCACTTTCACCTGGTAGGGAATAAACAATTAGAGCCTTGGCATCAACCACTACTGAACCATTAGTTTGAGGTGAGAGTCTTCAGATTCCAAGAAATACATTCCCGACTCGAGATTTGAAATGTCAAATTCTGTGATTGAGGCGCTGGCCCGGAGCACTTTCATGAGCTTTCCTTCTACCGACCAAACATTCACGAGTTGATCATGGTGTAAAAATTCAATTTGAAGTCTATCGTTGGCAGGGTTAGGATAAATTCTCAGACTTCGTTCATTCATTTTGCTGAGTCCGGTATAACCATCTGAATGAAAAAGAGCAGCTCGATTTCTTCGTAGAACCAACCTCATAAATTGAACTTGTTGTTTGGTGAAGAGCAACATGCAGGAATCATTTGCATAGTCCATAAAATTCATAAACATATCGCCATCAGTTTGACCTCCGCACGAGAAATGAGGAAATGTTTCGCATCCAAAATTTTCCTTCTCCTGTTTTGGCGTATCGCTCATATGATCCGTCGTAGAACATCCTCCACCATCGCCTTTTCCCCATGGATGTCGTAACCCAAGATAATGGCCTACTTCATGAACAAGGGTCCTTCCTCCATTATAAGGTGGACGCACCGTTCCCGTAGTTCCAAATGCATTAGGGTCCATCACGACACCATCTCTCTCAGACATATTATTGCTCGGGAGAATGGAGAAACCGATGGCATTTCCTTCTAATTCACAAACCCAGATATTGAGGTAGTGTGGTTGAGACCAAGGATCAGTACCTCCTTTACTACTTCGGTGATAAATCGCTTGGGAACCAATATCCTCAATGTCTGTTTGTTTCCTCGTAATTCCATGGGTGAAATTCCCATGGGGATCTCGATCTGCGAGTCGAAATTGAATTCGACAAGCCTGTCCTAGGCTCCTAAAAACCTCAGGAATCTTACCGTGATCGCCCCCAGCCCAATTGAAGTCGCGATTCAAAACGTCAATCTGGCTCTTTATCTGGTCGTAAGAAATGTTTTGTACGTCATGGCGGTAAATAACGTGTACCACGACCGGAATAAACATAATCGTATCACCTCGAGCAGAAGATTCCAAGGTCCAAGTTTCAAAAGCTTCAGCCAAGGAATCGAGTTCGAAAAGACCTTTGGTGTAAGCGTGTTCACTCTGAATGGCTCTGAACGTTTCGTTCTCCGTATCACAGCGCTGCGAATGGACAGAACCAATCAGAACTAGGACGCCAATAGTTACGAAAATCAACCGCTTTTTCACGCCTTAAATAAACGCGTTTAAATTGAGAACAATGTTCAACCCATTGCTGTGCTTCTACCCCTAGATTTGCATTGATGTCTAAAAGGATACTTCTAGTTGAAGATGAAGAGCGGCTGTTAGAAGTCGTAAAACTCAATCTGGAGTTGGAAGGATACGATGTAGTGCCAGCCATGAATGGAAAGGAAGCCATGGATCGTTTTCATGAAGGACCATTCGATCTCATTCTTCTCGATGTCATGCTTCCACATATGGATGGGTTCTCCGTTTGCCGATCAATTCGATTGGAAAATCGAAAAGTTCCGATTCTTTTCCTCACGGCAAAAAATTCAGCTCAGGATCGCGTGATGGGATTAAAGATTGGAGGTGACGACTACTTGGTTAAACCATTTGACCTCGAAGAGCTTTTACTCCGAATACTGCGATTAATTGAACGAACCGGCTCCGAAGCTAAGGTCGGTCTATCCGAGTATAAATTCAATGGAAACACCCTCTTCTTCGACAGAAACGAAGCGATAAGCTACAGCGGGGATAAAATCACGCTGACCAAAAAGGAGTTGCAGATTCTGAGGCTTTTGGTCGAACGGGATGGTGAGACTATTTCACGCGAAGAGATGCTTGATCTCATTTGGGGCGTAGATGTTTATCCTTCTACGAGAACAATCGACAATTTTATAGTTGGCTTCAGAAAGCACTTTGAGAAAGATCCTAAAAAACCCTTGCACTTTCACAGCATCCGAGGAGTCGGATATCGATTCTTGAGTAATCCTGTGGTGTAATGACCGACAAGTATCTCCAACCCCATGATTCGGAGCGGTTGCAATTTGCTCCTCTTAGTTCTGAATTAATTCAGGAGTGGAAGATCTTTCTCGCCGATAAATCTGCAATCATGCACTTTCCAGCCAATTTCAGAGAAGATGATTTGATGGCGGAAAAGTGGATTAAAGGTCAATTAAGAAGGTATGCGGAAGGACGGTTTGGCCTCCTCGCTGCATTCAACAAAAAGAACAACGAATTTGTGGGTCAAATTGGCTTAATCAGCCAATTAGTTGATGATGTGGTAGAACTTGAAATAGGGTACCACCTTATGCCTAAACATCGAGGCAACGGCTATGCAACAGAAGCGGCTATTTACTTTAAACAGTTCGCCAAAACAAATACCAAAGCTGATTCAGTAGTTTCATTTATCCATCCAAAAAACAAGCCGTCTCAACGGGTTGCGATGCGAAATGAAATGAAAATCGACGGCCAAACTCTCCACCACGATGTTCTGCACGATGTGTGGCGTTTTAGGTTTTCTTAACCAACTCTAAGCTTCTAGACTGCGTCTCATTGAATAGAATGATTCGAAAGAGACAAGAGCATATTACTATCTACATGCAGCGCACCATGCGCTACCTGCATTACAGGGTAGTTGGAAATGCCAACAGACCATTGAGGTTTGAATTGATTGATCTCGATGGAAAAAAGGTCAACACGACCGACTTGGTCCTTGGCGATGAATTTGTTGTTCTTACGCGCGAATTACCTAAAGGTGAATATCTCTATGCCTTAAGTCACTCTGAAAACCTACTTCACACTGGCGTTATCGTCATTTAAATTGGCGTCAGAATTAGTAACCTTGTAGGTGCATTATCTGACGCAACCTATCTACAAAATCATATTCATTCTAGTTTTAATAAGCTGCTGGTTCAATGGTCTGGCGCAACCTTCAGAACAAAACAGTGCCTCAAGCAAAATCCAATACGGAACAGATGATTTGCTTTCGCTGGGGAACCCATATCGCCCTGTATTTCGCCGAGCTCAAGGACATCAATATTTCCAGTATTCAGAACATGACCAGAATGGAATAACATGGGTTCGAGGAGTCCCTTTTAAGAAGGTGATGGTGAGATACGATTTAGAGCTTGATCAGGTCGTTGGTAAATTATGGCTAACCGATTCTTCCAGAGTCAGCTTAGTATTTGAAACGCAGTGGCTCGATTCCTTTGAATTGCATCAGCAACATTTCATCAATGCTCAACTTTTTGAGATTGATGGCAATACCAGAGATTACCTGTCAAGGGTCCATTTCGGCAAGGACACTTTTCTACTAGAATACCGCAAGACCTTTATCGATTCGTATACAAAAGTGACTCCCTATGGCAGATATTCGGAAACTGGAAGACGGTTTCTACTCATCAGCAACCACCAACTCATAAACATCAGTTCTAGAAAAAAGCTGTACGCACAGTTTCCTGAGAAGAAGGATAAAATCAAGAACTACTTAAAAACGAATCAGGTGAAGTACCGGCGTGCTTCCATTGCTGAATCTCGAATAATTGCGGCCATTTGTGAGGGGAATTAAGCTAATACTAGCAATGATGCTAAGTATAAATCTCGCATCTGCCCAGAATCTGACCGAACAGGACTGGGTTGGTTCTACTGGATTAGAATTGAGTCTGATGATGGAATCCAAAGGCTTGCATCTCTTATTTTCTGATTCAACGTTACTCAGCACACGATTCGATACGGAAGCAGAACAAATAATCGATTTTTTAAATATCAACCTAAATAAGGTGCATTTGTATGCATTCGAAGGGCTGGATTGCAGGTGCTATGTTGTTTCTGCTGACCCAGGCTTTGAAGTGATTCTTCCTAAGAAGTTTTTTGCGACACAAAAGACGAGTGAAACTTTCAGTGAAGACGAGGACCAAAATTCTCTAATTCGCGAAACACGCCACACTTCGGTGGAGCAAACATTGATCATCGGTCAGCAGGGAGGGGGAAAATCAAAAGGAAGTTGCGGAATTAGCGGATACGTATCTCAAGCTGAAAACGGACAAGCCATTTTCGGTGCAACGCTTTACATCGATGAACTAAAAGATGGAGCAACAACTGATGAGAATGGTTTCTATACGCTTCAATTAAACAAAGGTGACTACTCGATAATTGTAAGAAGTCTAGAGCATGAAGAGCAACGATTCAAGCTCAAGGTTTATGATTCTGGAAGACAAGACTTTATCCTTGACGCCAAAGTATATGACCTAAGGGAGGTCATTGTTACTGCTGATGGCGATGCACATTTGGAACGAGCTTCCATGGGAATCCAAAAACTCAGCACGAAGAGCGTAAAGCAGATTCCGAAAATTCTAGGAGAAACAGATTTAATAAAAGCGGCGCTCCTGCTCCCTGGTGTCCAATCTGTTGGCGAAGGAAGTGGCGGCTTCAACGTCAGAGGAAGTCCAGCGGATCAGAACGTCTTTTATCTAAACCACATCCCTATTTACAATACGAGTCACATATTCGGATTCTTCACCTCTTTTACGCCAAACGCAATCAGTGATTTCACACTTTACAAGAGCAACTTCCCTACGCAGTACGGTGGTCGGCTTTCGAGCGTGTTTGATGTCCGTGCTAAAAAAGGTAATAATCAAGAGTTTTCGATGAGGGGTGGGATAAGCCCAATTACCGCAGATGTACTTGTGGAAGGTCCAATTTCAAAAGGCAAAAGCAGTTACATGGCTGGAGTTCGAACAACTTATAGCGACTGGGTTCTCAACTCCATCAACGTTCCTGAGTTAAATGAGAGTAGCGCTCAATTCAGGGATGCCATTTCTACACTAAATATCCACCTTGGTAAAAATGACCGATTAAATATCACTGGATACTATAGCTATGATGACGTCTCTCTATCATCTCTTACGAATAACAAGTACCAGAATCTTGGGAGTTCTGTTGAATGGACACATGTAATTGGAAACAAGCATAGTCTTGAAACCATTGGTTCATATAGTTCTTATGCCTATGATGAAGACAACCTTCAGTCATTCAATGCTGAATACACTATCGACTATCAAATCCAGCACTCTGAATTACGTTCCCAATTCTTTTTCAGGCCAAATTCAAGTCATGAGGTAATCGTAGGAGTCAATTCAGTTCTTTATGAACTCGATCAAGGAAGTCAAGTACCAGCGAGTACAAACTCTCTTGTGCTTCCGATTGAGCTCGGATCGGAACGGGCCCTCGAATCAGGTCTATTCATTAATGAAGAGTGGCGAGTAAGTGCTCGTTGGAGGCTGAATGGTGGCATCCGTTTCAATCACTACATGTACCTCGGACCAAATGACATCTACTCATACCAACCCGAATTGCCGCTAACTGAAGACAACATAACAGACACAACTTCCTATAATTCATGGCAACCAATCGTTACTTATCAAGCGCCAGATTTTCGATTGAGCGCGAAGTATTCGATCAACGAATTTATGTCAGTGAAGGCAGGGTTTAATCAGTCAAGACAATACATTATCCTTCTTACAAATACAGTAGCACTAAGCCCTACCGACAAGTGGAAATTGGCAGATCCTAATATTAAGCCTATGAGCGGCAAGCACTATTCTGTAGGATACTATTCGAAATTCGGCTACGGAACGTACGAATTCTCGCTTGAAGGTTACTTGAAGGACATTAACGATTTGGTTGAATATCGAGATGGCGCCAACTTGGTAGTCGCTTCCATTCCTGAAACATCGGTCCTACAAGGAGATCTACTGGCCTATGGTGCTGAAATCATGCTCAGAAAAGTGAAGGGCAAAATGAACGGATGGGTCAGCTATGCATTTGCCAGAGCCATCGTCAGAGTAGACAACGAACTGGTTGACAATCGAATCAACTATGGAATACCGTATCCTGCGAACTATGATAAACCCCATGCATTCAACATTGTCGGAAATTACAAGTTTACGCGCCGAGTTAGCCTATCCTCCACTGTAGTCTACGCGACTGGGCGACCAGTAACCACGCCTACTGCGGTTTACTTTCAGTATGAAATTCCACTCGTGAATTATTCGACTAGGAATGAGTTCCGGATCCCGGATTATTTCAGGGTAGATCTGGGCGTGAATTTAGAAGGCAACCTGAAGAAGAAAAAACTGCTCCATGGATCTTGGAATTTCTCTGTTTACAATTTATTCGGCCGAAGAAATGCATTCTCTGTTTTTGCTGCTGCGGACGCTGGTCACATTCAAGGTTACAAACTGAGCATTTTTGGAAGTCCAATTGTATCCGTTGCGTATCAATTCAAACTTGGTAGCTATGAGATCTAGGCATATTCTCATATTGGCCGTGGCGCTAATTTTAAGTAGCTGCATTGATCCGTTTGACTTGGATACAGAGAATTATGACGACGTCCTAGTGGTCGATGGAATGATTAGTTCTGGGCTTGGTCCACACTCTGTGATTCTCTCAAAAACAGGAGGAATCGACAGTCTCAATTTTCAGTACTATGAAGGATGTACTGTCAGGATAACGGATGATGAAGGAAGTTTCGTTGATCTTGATGAATTAGGAGAGGGCGTTTATCAAACAAAGCCTTTGGAATTCGAAGGGGTTCCAGGTCGAAAGTACAGCGTTTTCATTGAGACTCCAGAAGGAAAATCATACCTATCAGATCCACAATTGATGCTCCCTAGTGTTGGGATTGATTCGGTGTACTACGAATACGACATGCGTGAAGAACTTGACTTTCCACTGGGAAGGGAAGGATATCAATTCTTCGTAGACACGAAGGAAAGTGACCGTGATTCGACCTACTTCCTTTGGCGAGTAGAGAACACTTTCAAATTCAACGCTGACTTCACTGTTGAATTCTACTATACAAACGGAAACTTTTTTGAATTTCCCGCTCCTAACATCTGGTCGACTTGTTACTCAACCAACAAAATATTGGACGTCTTCACAGAGAATACACTGAACAGATCGAAGCCTCGAATAGACAAACAACCCCTTCACTTTGAGGACACATATTCAAGAGCCTTGAGCAGGAGATACAGTCTCTTAGTCGAACAACTCGTTATTTCTGAAAAGGCTTACGACTATTGGCAAAGAATTAGGAAACTAAAAGAATCTCAAGGAAGCGTTTTTGCCCAGCAGCCCTATCAAATTCGAGGCAACGTCTATGGCGCAGAAGATGACGAAGAAGTTATTCTCGGTTACTTTACGGTAGCGGGCAAAAGTGAAAAGAGGATTTTTCTTCGTTGGAAAGATGGCCCAATGCGCTATCCTGAATGTCAAATCACCGATGTGGAACGAGAAGCAGTAGGCTGGCTTCGATTTTCCAGAGCAAATGAATGGCCTGTTTACTTGACATTGGATGCCGCAGGTCGGCTTGCCAGACCTCCAATTTCTTGCATGGATTGTAGAACCCGAGGTGGCTACCTCAACAAACCTGCATTCTGGATTGATTAGGGCCTTGTTCTTCATATTATTCTATTCGGCGATGCAATTTGCAAGCAGCGCTCAATCAGTTAGTCTGGTCACAGATCGAAATATCTATGCCGCAGGTGAAAAAATTTGGTTTAGCACCCAATTATCGATCGAAACAGAGAGCGCCGTCCTCTACGCTGATCTCACGAATGAGCAGGGCGAACGTTTTATAAATGGGAAGTTCGCGATTGCCGATTTGGCTTGCAATGGAGTCCTTCAGCTTCCCTCAGATCTTAGGACTGGCACTTATTACTTAAGGACCTACACGAAGGAACAACTGTCCTCTACCCATTTTCAACTATCACAGGTTGAGCTCATTGTGGTTAACTATCAATCGGCTCCTTTGACTAAAATGAAGACAAGCGCAGCTAAATCTTCCACGAAGCTTGAACCCATTGAACTGGATACCCGAATCGAACGTGGTATAGTCAATCTGAATATTGATGGGCTTGAAGCAGGAGAGTATTGCTTAACTGTTGTCCCACGTAACACGTTCAACCCAGTGAAACAAAACATAAGTGTTGATTGCAGTTTTCCAGAAGCACGAACTTTTGGTTTCACTGAAAAACGATCTACGACGCTAAAAGGAAGCTTGTTGGATCCAAGCAATAAGACTCCCATCGCCAACACATTGATTGTCGGGAGCACAATGGGAAGTAGTCCAGAGCTGCATTTAGGACGAACCGATGAGAACGGCCGATTCATACTGGTTTTCAGAGCGATTATGCCGGCAGAGGTCGTCTATCTGCTTGCGCCTGAAATTATCGAATCAGAGACAAAGTTTTTAGTCGATCAGGAATTTCCCTCATTGAATATCGATCATGCTGGAAAGGACATCGTCATGACCGATTCCCTTGTGTCCATCCTAAATCGAGTAAGCTTTAATGCCAAAATGAATTCGGTATACGGAGAAGAAGCGTATTCTACTCTTTCCCAGAAAGGAGTCCCACCGCCATTTACAAACCCGACTGAAGAAATCGTTTTAGCAGATTTTATCGCCCTCGGTTCAATGAAAGAAGTTTTCACCGAGCTCATTCCATATTCAGCAGTGCGTGAAAAAGATGGTGAGCAATTCATCAGCATCTATGATCATCAATTCCACAAGCCATTGGAAAACCCACTCGTGCTCCTGGACAATGTGCCTTTTATAAATCATAACGAAATTCTAAGGCTCGCCCCTTCCAAAATCAAAGCCATCCGAGTCATCGCAAATCCATATTACTATGGTGATGAGAAAATAAATGGCGTCGTATCAATACATTCCAAAAATGGCCGACTTGGCGGCTTGGACCTCCCTAAAAGTGTCGAATTAATTGATTTCTCAGGATATGAAGAAGTCGTAGAGTGGAAAGCGTTAGAAAATGAACTTCCGGGTAAAGCTGCACTCAGCAATACCCTCTATTGGAACCCTCGCATCACGGTCGGGAATAATGGGCTTCATCTAAATTTTGAGTCAGGGCAGCAGCAGGGAGATTTTGACGTGTTTGTGATCGAGCATTCAGCAGAGAGTCAAACAATAATGCAAGCTCGATTGAGGATCAACCCTTAGACTGTGAGGTATTTTGAATCCTCATGGTGAGTAAATGGCGTTGATGGATCTAACATTTCACTGACCAAGGAGTCGAGTCGCTGAGCGAAACTATCCAAGAGAGAATCTGAACCCATACTCTTTACCGTTAGAGAGATATAACCTGCTTTTCGATTCTTGAACGAGTATACGTACCCACCGACTTGAGATTCATCAAGATTGTGACGTTGGCAATACAGATAGATATACAATGCAATTTGCAACGCCTTTCCATGCTTGAAATCTACTCCAATTCGTTCTTCATCATAGGCAAGTTCACTGGCTTCAACCTTCCCTGATTTATAGTCGATTACTCTGATTTCGCCATTTCGAGAATCGATTCTATCTGCTACTCCGTATAGGTTGATTTCAAGCCCATTTGATTTGAACCTTTCACTCATTCGTAGCTCAAGACTTAGAAGGCGAACCGGCCCGTTCTCTTTCATCTCGGCAACATCCCATTCTACAAACCCTTTAATATACTCTTTGATCACGTGAAGCGAAATGAGGTTTTGCCCAGTTTGAAATTCGGCTCGCTCGAAGTACGACTCGAATACACGCTCGGTAATTTCATCCGAGATCCGAATGGCTTTCTGAAGCTGTTCAAGGTCTATCAGCTCTCCAATAAATGGTTTATATATCTCTTCCAACACTTTGTGCACGATATTCCCAAACGTGCTACTCTCAATAATTTCCTCTACCCTATCCTCTTCTTTGACTTTGAGTATGTAATAGAAATAAAACTCCAACGGGCTATTGATGAATTGATTGATTCTTGACGCACTCAGGTTGTTTTTCAACGCTGCCTTCAAAGAGTTGACTACATCTTCTGTCTTCGTAATGCTCAACTCATTCTGGAAAGACTCCATGAGCACGTTCGCTTCCTTTACTAGGCTGATGCTCGCCTTTAGATTTTGCCTAGTCAATTCTTCTTTCAACTGTGCTATATATCTTGAAGGTTCACCTCCGGACAGAGCATTCATTGATGTGTCATAAATGAAGTCAACCCGTTCTGAACGCTGTAACAACCGATAAAAATGATAGGAATAGAGCGACTCGGAATCTCGGCGTGTAGGTAGACCAAAGTGGAGCCGATGAATCATAGGAATATGTGAAACTTTGTGCATTGATCCAGGCAGATGATCATCAGATGCCCCGACAAAAATCAGATGCTTAAAGTCCAGAAGGCGCGTTTCAAAAAGAGTCATGGCATGAAGGCCATCTTCATCATCTAGCTCCGAGTGCATGCGCGCATGAGCCATGTGGCGATGTATGAATTGTTTCAGAAGTGTCAAATCCGCTTCCTCAACAACCTCATTGAATTGTGTCAGAAAAAGGTTAAGCTTTTCAATGTAAGCGTCAAGGCAAACCTGATCAAACTTTGAAATCTTTATACCACCTTCCGCAGACCTCCAATTTCCTAAGATTTCACTAATTGTTTGGAATAGCGTGCTTGACTCAGCGTCCCATTCAAACAATAACCTCAGCGCCTCCCTTGCAAACAGGTCATCATTCAGTGATTCTTGAAGCCAAGATAACGGAACGTATTTGATGTTCTTTTTGACGATTCGATCCTTCAACGATTTCCATTCAATTGCCCCCGCCAACCATTCTTGGACCACAGGAAATTCAAAGAATTCTTTTAAGAACTTGTGGTAAAATGCCTTTTCCCCGTTGCGTGTGATCGAGGTTTGATGAAGGTTGATCCATGACATATGAAAGCGATGGATCGTGGTATTACGTAATGGATAACCAGATGTGAGATGAATTTTGAGTCCTTTGTCTTGGATGAGTGAAGACAAGGGTTGAACGAGGGTTAAGTCTGCTAGAATTATAGCTGAGTTTCCATATTCCTCTTCTGAAATATCCTCAATTAAAGTCTTCAGGCGCATTATCTGTGCAAACCTTCCCGTTAGCGGATGTATTTTAAAATCATACTGACTATTCAGTAACAAATTTGTGGGTTCATCCGAATTGTCTAGGAATTTCTGCTCTCTAAATGGTCGACCTGCTTCATGGAGTTTTCTGTCCAAATAATAGTGGTCAACATCTACCAATGTCTTGAGCTGTGATCGTGCATCCAACCATTCAAGTAAGCGATGCTCACAAGGGTTCCCGGGTACAATACCCAACCAGTAAAGTCGATAGCCATCAAATGCCTTCTCGATTTTGGCTGGACTGGATTCAAGGTTCTCCACCACGGTTCGATAAATGCTTCCGCGGTACGAAAGCTGAAGTTTAGCGAGATCTGTTTTGAGCGCCTGATAGTATTCAGGAAGTCGTTCCCAAAACGACAAATACGACGATTCTAATTCCCCTTTTTCCTTGCCATCAAAACCTTCTCCAGTCGAATGGTAAGCAGAAATATGCTCGTATATGCTCGACACATTTTGAAGATAGAGATCAATCTCATTCACATCTCCGAGAAAAGTGATTGCCCACTTGCTGAACTCGTTAAAAGGTTGTGCATTCTCTTCTAGCCTCTTATAGGCCTGATAAAAAGTAATGAGTAGTTCTTCTGGCTCTATGAGATTCGATCCGCTCAGCTTTTGCATGAGCTCGTCAACAGTCTCAAAATCTGCTTCTGGCACCATGTGCCTGAGACGGAAGAGGGATCTTTTATTCGGAGTTATTACCAGCTTCTTTCCCGAAAAATCATCGCCTTGAATAATTTTTGCTGCGTGATTAAGGAAAGTGGTTCTTTCAGGCACGAAATCCGTTCTTGATAAAACGAACATACTCTTTGAATCCGTCTTTGGTGGTAAATGTTGCCCTGACAAGAGCGACCAAGGAGATGCGTTGTCTCAGTTCATGAGAAGTGGATTGTGGAGGTGGATCGGCTTGGTCTTCAGATTGTTCATCTTGGATTCGCTCCAAAAGGTTGTCTATATCGGCTAACTCATCAGCCTTTTTGTAGTTTGTCTTGGCTAGTTTCATGTAGCCAAGCTTCTCCTGCAGCAAGCCTAAATTATTGTGAGCGATGCTGTCCTCAGGATCTAGCTTGATTGCAATCTCATAGTCCTCAATTGCCGCTTCAGTGTTGCCCATTGCGTCTTTAATGAACGCTCGGCTCGAGTAGCGATATGGGTTCTCAGGCTCCAAGTTGGCAGCATAGTTCATATCATCCAAACTCTTATTGAGATCTTTCAAATAGAATTGGACCACTCCCCTTTCGCTGTATATCGAAGGATTCTCTTCCGATTCAATCGCCTGATTGTAGTCTGAGAGTGCTCCTTGATAATCCTGAGCCTCAAATTTCTTCCGACCACTGATGTAAAATGGGTTGTTTGATATCACACCTCAAATTTACGGTTCAACATTTCCACATTCAATTTGTTTCTCATCGAAAGCATCGATTCATTTGCACCGAATGAAATTTCCAGCTTACAGAAAGTACACAAATCGACGATCACTCTTCAAAATCACTTCATATCAACGATTCCAAGAGATTAAACTGACTGGTTCGAAAAGTGAGTTCTTCTATTTTGAAGCGAAAGTGCATCCAGATCGAATCCTCATTCAGGACATGCTAGACATGAAAGATGACCACTGGGAAATCAGTTCAGCAGAAGAATTTGATTTAGAGCGTAAGAAAACGGAGGAGTAGATCGTCTTATTCCGTGTGATATAAAGTTTTTCATTTCTGGTATCTTGCGCCAACCTCACCCAACCTGCATCAATGCATCACCGTAAAACCTTAGCTACGCAAATTCGAGGATGAGCGGATTCAATGAACTAATTCCAAAATTCGAAGATCAGCTGGATCAACAGTTGTTCACTCGAATATCACTTACTGGAGGTGTGATCACCTTCGGCTACTCCCTGTTTACATTCCCAGCTGGGTTTGTTGAATACAGTCTATTCAACATGTTAACGGGCACCATTTGTTTAATATCCTATTTTCTAAGTCGGGCAGGTCGTTACAATTTTAGTTTTTGGATGTTCTTCCTTGCGCTTCCAGCATTGATGTTTCTATATGTCTATCGCTTTGGCTTGATCAATGCCCACCTGTATCTTATTTCCGGGATGATCATTGTTTCATATCTCGTCAAAGCAAGAAAGTACTGGAGTGAAATAATATGGGGAGTCTCGGGTGCATTCTTCATCGGTAGCTACGTGGTATTGTATACTGGAGGTCGATATCAGGAGATGACCGAACTTGAGTCTCTATTGTTTTTTCCAAATGTTGTAGCAGCGCTCATTATCATTTACATCGCAACCCGATTTTTTCGAGATCGGCAGGAGAGTCAGCGAAAAGAACTCTTGGAAACCGTTGAATTGAGAAATACACTTCTCAACATTATTTCTCACGATTTGAGGTCTCCAATTAATTCTTTGAAGTCTTTGCTCATGATTACTGATGAACAGAACATGAGTCAGGAAGAATTGACTACGGCATTAAACTTCATTCGTACAGAGGTTGACATTACAAGCAACATGCTTGATAATCTCCTCTACTGGAGTAAAGGTCAAACGGACGGTCTAATGGTAAAGACGGAACTCATTCCGATTGAGCCGTTCTTGGCCGAGAATATCAATCTGTTTAAATCCCAAGTGCGGAAATAAAAGGTAATTATAAATACTGAATTACACGCTGTTGAATTGACTACAGATCGAGAAATGTTCGGAATTATAGTGCGAAACCTTTTGAGCAATGCGGTTAAATTCAGTGATAAAAAAGCGGGTGAAATCAAGATTGAATCGATGGAGTCTGATCAGCACATTGAACTGAGCATTTCCGACAATGGAATAGGGATGTCATCAGATCAATTGAAGCACATATTCATTGTCGGCGGAAGTAGCAGAGGCACATCCGATGAAAAAGGACATGGTATCGGTTTACCCTTGGTAAAACTATTCTGTGATCAACTGGGCATTGATCTCACAGTCGACTCAAAGCTGGGAAGTGGCACAAAATGCACCCTTCGAGTTCCAAGAGCCTAGATCACATTAACCTCTCGCTCAAGTCGTATTTCAAAAAGTTCGTCAATTGTGTGAATGATCTCTTCACTTAGGTTAAAAACATCGGAACCTTTTGCTCCGCCATGGTTAACGAGCACTAAAGCTTGATTCGCATGAACGCCGTAATTTCCAAATGACTTGCCCTTATATCCGGCTTTCTCAATAAGCCAGCCTGCAGCCACTTTTACTAATCTGCTACCAGCTGGGTAGCCTACGATTCCCGGAAATTCTCGTTGAAGTCTTTCAAATTCTAGTTGATCGATCACCGGGTTTTTAAAAAAACTACCACTATTTCCAATTTCTTCTGGATCCGGTAGCTTACTCCTCCGAATGGCAATCACGGCATCGCTTATCGCCTTGATAGACAAATCCGCAAATCCCATGGAATCCAGTTGAGCTTCAATGGCACCATAACTGGTGTTCAGGGTTGGGTGTTTCTGAAGTCTAAATCGAACAGAGCTGATAACAGCCTTGTCTCTCAATTCCTTTTTGAAAATACTCTCTCGATAACCAAACCGACACGCTTCATTATTAAAATCTTCAAAGACTTCATCCGCTATCAAATAAGCAGTAAGTGAATCAAACACGCTACTGAGGTCGACACCATATGCGCCTATGTTTTGCATGGGAGCTGCACCAACACTCCCCGGGATAAGGGATAAATTCTCAACGCCACCCCAACCCTGTGCAATGCAATGGAGAACAAATTCGTGCCAGACGACTCCGGCCCCGACCTCAAGCAATACAGAGTCTTCGGAATCATCGATGATGTCAATTCCTGGAATCTCTAATCGCAACACATCACCAGAAATGTCTTTCGTCAAAAGCAAATTACTCCCTCCGCCTAGTACAAGTGATGGGGTTTTAAAGTCCTGAAAGTATGCAAGGAGATCTTCTTGCGTACGAATGCGTACGAGTCGTTCCGCAATTGCGCTGAGGCCAAATGTGTTGAATGGCGTTAAATCGACTTGATCTTCAATAATCACCTAGCAAAGAACGCAAACGCGGATGATTATATACTCTCTTGAGCAGACACTTAAAACAGGTGCAATGTTGAAAACTGTGAACGCTGAAATCTTGCATTATGAGCAAGAATGAGGACTACATCCTCTTTCGGGCTGCTATCATCGTGTTGTTCAGTAAATAGGCAATAGTCATTGGTCCGACACCTCCCGGGACAGGAGTAATGTAACTACACTTAGGACTGACTTCACCGAATGCGACGTCACCAGTTAGTCGATAGCCACGTTCTCGAGAGGCATCTTCAACCCTGTTGATTCCAACGTCAATGACCACCGCCCCTTCCTTCACCATATCAGGCTTGACATATTCAGGAATTCCAATTGCAGCAATGAGAATGTCAGCTTGAGTCGTAATGCTTTTGATGTCTTTGGTTCGTGAATGAGCGACGGTAACGGTGCAATTTCCAGGATGCCCTTTGCGCCTCATCAGCATCGCCATTGGAGCACCGACGATGTTACTTCTTCCAAGGATGACACAATGCTTGCCTTCCGTTTCGATGTTCATTCTTCTCATCATCTCAACAATTCCGCCTGGTGTGGCAGATATGAATGAATCTAGACCAATTGCCATTCGCCCAACATTGATCGGATGAAATCCATCTACATCCTTTGTAGGATCTACCGTTTCAATTACTGCGTTTTCGTCAATATGATCAGGCAATGGAAGTTGAATAATAAACCCATCCAGTTCATCATCATCATTCAAGGTTTGGATGGCCTTCAATAGATCGTCCTGCGAAATGGTTGGTTCAAAATGGAGGGAGGAACTCTTAAAGCCGGCCTTCTCGCAAGCCTTGACTTTTGCCCCGACGTAGGCCTGACTTGCAGGATTTTCTCCTACGAGAATCACTGCTAAGTGCGGAGGTCGATGGCCACCTTTCACCATTTCTTCTACTTCAATTCTCAGTTCTTCTCTCAAAGTGAGTGAGATGGCTTTGCCGTCAATAAGTTCCATAGGTCAGTGTTTAGCCCATTTTACCAGGTGCACCTTTCATCGATTGCATCATCTGGTTCATCTTGGATTTGTCGTTGAACATACGCATCATTTTTCGCATCTCCTCAAACTGCTTCAGGAGTTTGTTTACCTCAGTGACAGTTGTTCCAGCTCCGGCAGCTATCCTCGTCCTTCTACTTCCGTTGATCACGTGTGGATTTTCTCTTTCCTCCTTGGTCATAGAGCGAATGATCGCCTCAATTCCTTGGAAGGCATCATCATCAATATCAACATCTTTCATTGCCTTTCCCATTCCTGGAATCATGCCCATGAGGTCCTTCACGTTGCCCATTTTCTTGATCTGCTGAATCTGACCAAGGAAGTCGTTGAAATCAAATTTGTTCTTGGCAATTTTCTTTTGAAGCCGCCTAGCTTCTTCCTCATCATATTGTTCTTGAGCCTTCTCGACGAGGGAAACAATGTCACCCATTCCAAGAATACGATCGGCCATTCTGTTTGGATGGAAAACGTCCAAAGCGTCCATCTTTTCACCTAAACCAACAAACTTGATCGGCTTTTCAACCACAGATCGGATAGACAAGGCAGCACCACCTCGGGTGTCACCATCTAACTTGGTGAGAATTACTCCGTCAAAATTAATGCGCTCATTAAATGATTTAGCTGTGTTTACAGCATCTTGACCGGTCATCGAGTCAACGACAAAAAGGGTCTCAGATGGAAAGATTCCTTTCTTGATGGCTTCAATTTCATCCATCATTTGTTCATCTACCGCAAGGCGACCAGCTGTATCAACGATGACTGTGTTAATTCCTTTGCTCTCAGCATGCTTGATCGCATTCTTCGCTATGGCAACCGGATCTTGATTCTCTCTCTCCGAATAGACTTCACAACCGACCTGTTCTCCAACCACTTCAAGTTGATCAATGGCCGCAGGACGGTACACATCGCAAGCAACGAGTAATACCTGTCTTCCGCGCTTAGACTTTAGGAATCTAGCAAGTTTACCTGTGTGAGTTGTCTTACCTGAACCTTGAAGGCCGGCCATCAGAATAACGGCAGGTTTGCCGACTAAATTGATGTCCTCGGCTTCACCACCCATCAAATTGGACAGCTCATCCTTCGTAATCTTCACTAGAAGTTGACCAGGTGAAACTGCCGTGAGTACATTTTCTCCGAGTGCCTTTTCCTTTACAGTACTAGTGAAATCCTTTGCGATTTTAAAATTGACATCAGCGTCAAGGAGCGACCGACGAATTTCCTTCATCGTCTCTGCAACATTGATCTCTGTGATCTGACCTTGCCCTTTGAGGACCTTAAAGGACTTCTCTAGCTTCTCCGAAAGACTTTCAAACATGTGTAATTCCCAGTTTTAAAAAGGATGGCAAAAGTAAGGAGCTAGAATTAGGAAACAATGAAGAATGGTGAATCATTACTCCTTATTCCCCTGCTCTTCAAAAAGCTGGAGTAAATTATCGGAAGGGACGCAGGAGACATAACAAACAGTAGAATTTCTAATAATTTTACCATTGTCTGGAATGATGACTTTTTGAACTTCCGGTCGAGGGTTTATCGGAACGGTCGTGCCACCTATCTTAAATTTCAAGGGTAGTTCAAGCTTATCCACGATTTCAGAATAGCGATAGAGCATATAGCTCTCTTCTCCTTCAATTCCTCTAACGACTTGAAATTCTAGAACCGGAGGCTTTCGTTGATACAGATACTGCTGAAAGAGTAGTGTGTACGGTTCTCGGGTCTTATTGGTCACCATTTCCAAAAAGTCATGGGTGGTGGCATGACCGTGGGCATGCTTTTTATAAAATGAAGAAAGAATATCGAAAAAGAGCCTATCGTCGCCAATCTTCATGCGAAGAGTGTGCAAAAAGAGAGCGCCTTTAGCCTGTGGGTCGGGTTGGGTACTGTCCCAGCTTTTCACTTCGGAAGGACCGATAACGGGCTGCCAATTCGTAATTAGAAATGCTTTTCGATAAAGAAAATTTAAATAGGACTCATAGCCTGCAATTTGCTCATCAACCAAAGCCTCAGCATAGGTAGCAAACCCTTCATGAATCCAGATGTCACCGAAGTCTTTAGCGGTAACGCTGTTTCCCCACCATTCATGGGCTGTTGCCCTCACCAGAACTTCATCAAATGAAGTCGAGGATTGTCTGTTGAATTTATCTCCAAAGGCAATTGCTGTTTGGTGTTCTACTCCTTCATAAGGACTTTCGACAAGCTTAAATCCATCCTTTGGCCAAGGGTAAGGACCAAATCGACTTTCGAAGATCCCAAGAATCTTTTTTACTTGAGCGTTAAAGAGTTTGCTCGCCGCTTCCTGGTTTTCCGGTCGGACATAGTAGTGAAGGTCAATAGAGTTTCCTGATTTGCTCAGGTAGGCATCCTCGATATGCACATAGTCACCGACATAGAGAGTAACATTATATGGGTTGATAGGATATGAATGAGCCCATTCGTAGACCTGCTTATTGTTGTCGTCGATGTAATGATTCCTGAGCTTACCATTACTGATGCATTTAAGGTCCGGTGGAATTCTCACCGTCATGCTTACGCTGTCGGGTTCATCATAGAGATGATCTTTTACAGGCCACCAGAGACTTGCCCCTTTCCGACCACAGCTCACACCGACGAATGGCTTCCCTAGTGTATCATCTTGCCATATAAAACCACCATTCATAGGCGGGTTCTCATCCACGATGGGCTTTCCTTTATACTGAATTTCAACTTCGATTCGTTCACCAATTTTGATTCTTGGTTCGAAATTCAATATGAGTCTATGTTGTTCCCTCTTAAGCGTAACATCGCGTCCCGGTGTCCGGACGGACTCAATTTTAAGATTATCATACAGATCCAGTTGTAATTGATGTATGATTTTCAAAGCGCGGAAATAAACCTTCACATTTCCACTTAAGGATTTTGATGCAGGGTTTATCGTTAAATCAAGCTTGTAATGGGTGACATCGTTGTTGGAACGCAGATCGTGATAGCCACCTCTTAAGGAATCATTCCGAGTAAACTTTCGGTACTCCATTTCATTCTCTGGAGTCTCCCAAAACATATTGATTTGAGCGTCAAGAGTATGTTGGAAGCCCAGGGTCATTACGCATCCGATCAAGAAAGTCCTGTATAGCAACATTACATTCTTTCGGGTACTCGTATTCCGAGTAAAGACATAGAAGTTTTAATGGTCTGAGCAGTAAGACTGGTTAATCCTAACCTGAATTTACGTTCATCCCCTTCTGCATTTAGAATGTGAATATCGTGATAAAATTGATTGTATAGCTTGGCGATGTCCAAAACATAGGAAGCAATCGCAGACGGATTCATGCTCTCGGCTGCCTCTTTTGTAACCTGACGGAAGTTTCTAAGCTCTCTCATGAGATGGCGTTCCTTGTCCGAAATTTCACTGAGTGAGGTGCCAACTATGTCTTCGGTTCCCCCTTTTCTCAATACTGCTCGACAACGAGCATACGTGTATTGCACAAAGGGACCCGTATCGCCTGTTAGCGCCACGGATTCTTCAGGGTTGAACAGCATTCGCTTTCGCGGGTCAACCCGCAAAAGGAAAAATTTCAAAGCCCCGATTCCCAAGATTTCGAAAAGTTCGGCCTGTTGGGCTTCATCCATATCATTCAACTTTCCTTTTTCAAGAGAAGATGATTTTGCCGCATTAACAACTTCTTCCATTAAATCGTCGGCGTCAACGACTTTACCCTCGCGAGATTTCATTTTACCGGTCGGCAGATCAACCATCCCATAACTTAGGTGTCGGCAGGCTTCTGCCCAAGAAAACCCAAGTTTATGTAGCGTTAGGAATAATACTTGGAAATGATAATCCTGCTCGTCCCCAACCGTGTAAACGATTCGCTCCAAATTAGGATAGTCTTCGTAGCGCTGGGCTGCAGTACCAATATCTTGAGTCATGTAAACCGTGGTTCCGTCTGCCCGAACCAAAAGTTTTTGATCGAGTCCTTCCTGTTTTAGATCCACCCAAATTGAACCATCGTCTTTTTGAATGAATAAGCCTTGATCTAGGCCTTTTTCAACGATGGACTTCCCTTTTAGATACGTGTCAGATTCGTAGTATAGATAATCAAACGAAACGCCCATCCGTTCGTAGGTTTCATCAAAGCCCTCGTAAACCCAGCCATTCATCATTTTCCAGAGTTCTCGGGTTTCTTCATCCCCATTCTCCCAGTCGATTAGCATCTCTTGGACTTTTTTGGTCAGCATTGCTTCCTTTTTGGCCTGATCCTCCTCGAGGCCTTTATTAACTAATGCTTCTACTTGTTTCTTGAGATGGTCATCATACATGACATAGTACTTTCCCACATACTTGTCTCCTTTCATCCCTACTGATTTCGGGGTTTCTCCCTTTCCGTGCATTTTCCAGGCGAACATGCTCTTGCATATGTGAACACCTCGGTCATTGATAATTTGCGTTTTCACGACATTTTTGCCTTCAAACTCATTGATAAGACTGACGCTGTGTCCCAAGAATATATTTCTTAGATGTCCCAGGTGTAACGGTTTATTGGTGTTGGGTGAACTGAACTCAACGAGCATTAATTCGTCGCCAACTCGTTTAGAGGTCCATTGTGTATCTGTGATCGTAGCCTCGAGTTGATTCGTCCAGTATTCAGCAGATAAATTGAGGTTGAGAAAACCCTTGATAACTCCGAAACCAACTATGTCTGCCAGCTCATCTTGTAGATAATCGCCCAGGCTTTCAGCAGCTTGTTCGGGCTTGCATTTCATCATGCGCACAAAAGGAAACACGACGAGGGTGTAATCCCCTTCAAACTCTTTTCGGGTAACTTCAATTTGGACTGTGGACGAATCGACGTCTTGTTCAAACTCCTTCTTTAAAAAAGCCGCAACAGCTTCAGCAATCTTCGCTCTGATCATCTACTTATTCTCTAATACGTTTACCGAAGCTTCAACAAGCAATAAAGCTGTTTCTGCCATGTAGTTTTTCTTTTCATCCAAGAGAGGATTCACCTCCACAAATTCAACACAATTCGCTCGCTCGTCCTTTAATAGAGTGGTCAAGATCAATTCGGCTTCTTTGGCACTTAAACCATCTTTTACTGGGGTACCTGTCCCATGTGAAACCATGGATGGGTCCATGCTATCCACATCAAAAGAAACATAGATCAAGTCACATTCGCTGAGATATTCCAACGACTTATGGGCAGTTTCTACTGCCCCTGCAGCTCGCACGTCTGACACCTTATGATTGACAATTCTGTCCTCATTCATTATGTAGGCTTCCTCACGCTCAGCATCTCTTACACCAATAAAAACAAGGTCGGTCGGATTCAATTTTGGGGAAATACCACCAGTGTTCTTGAGCTCTTCCCAGCTCTCACAGCATTGTTCAGAAGGGTTATTTCGCTGCATGGCCAAGTTATCTTTTGCAAGGCTGATTGCCAGTGGCATTCCGTGTACATTTCCTGATGGTGTAGTGAAAGGAGAATGCAAATCGGCATGGGCGTCAATCCAAATCACACCAAGCCTTTTCTCTGGATGAGCCATTCGAATTCCGGCAATTGTGGCTCCTGCCGAAGCATGATCCGCAGAAAGGATAACAAGGGTATTGCCCATGTCCATATTCCGATAGATGACATCGGAATGTTGCTGATAAACCTTCACTACTTGATCGATTCGCTTCGCATGAGGCGTAGAATCGACTTCAAACAAGGCTGAATTTTCATTTGGAATTTCTTCCACAGATTGGTTTCTAAAAAGAGGATTTTCATCCGCAGCGGCTGCAAGTCTAATAGCCATGGGGCCAAGGCTACTGCCCCTTGTGCCGGCACCGATCTCTGATTTTTGAATTAAATACTTGAGCATGATTTCAGATTGAAGCGCGAAGGTAATTTGACTAAAGAACTTGAGAAAACAAGATCAATGTTTTCAGTCTCGATACCATGTATATTTTTGTCGGGCCCCTGAAACTAGTTTGAGGAGACTAACCGCTATATCGGCACTTATCGTGCTCAGTGTCATATTCACCCGTTGTGGTGAAGATGCAGCATTTGAAAAACACATCACCGAAGGAGTTATAGAGTTCGATGTGACCTATCCCGAAATGGATTCGAATAACCTCATGCTCGAAATGCTTCCTGATAAGATGGTCCTTATGTTTAAGGATGATCGATATAAGTCTGAGCTTAAAACTGCAGGAGGAATTGTCGAGATGGCGGTCATATCTGACGCTTCCAAACAAAGGCTATTCAACATGATTAAGCTTTTTAGTGATCGCTACGTTCTCGAATTGGATCAGGCAGGTGCCAAAGAAATGACCAATGTTCTCCCTCCATTCACTCTGAAAACTACATCGGAGTCATCTAAACTAGCGGATGCTCGGTGCACTAAAATCATTCTTGATTTCAACGACCCAAACAAAGAGAATTACGAGTTCTTCTACACAGACGATATAGAGCTAAAAAATCCCAACTGGTTTACACCTTACAGCGATATCACTGGTGTTCTACTCGATTACCAAGTTGATAATTACGGCATGCACATGAGACTTAAGGCTACCAAGATTATTCCTCAGGAAATCGATACGAACGTCTTCCATGTGAATGATAACTACAGGAATCTAAACAAGGAGGAGTTTGATGCGCTGGTAGTGAAAAACATGGAAGTATTCTTGGAATAAGAATCTCCACTGTTTAAAAATCATTTGATAACTCTGGCTTTCAGGCCCATTTCTGCACACAATCAAGGATAACTTTGACCGTTAATAGTCAAGGCGTTTGAGTTATTCAAATCATTACAAGAGCAAAATTTCAGGAACGAAAAAGGCGAAGTCCAAGAAAAAGTCAACGGGTAAAGCCGGCTTTGTTCAACGGACTAGAGATCGGATTTCTGTATTTTTCTCAGATGATCGAACGAGAAACATCTCTGGACTTTTCTTCCTCCTTGGTAGTGCGATCCTGCTACTGTCTCTCACTTCATATTTGTTTACTTGGAAGACAGATCAAGATGAACTCTTTAATCGCTCTTGGTTAAACATATGGTTAGATCCCAGCGTTCAAATTGAAAATTGGCTTGGCACCTTCGGTGCTTTGTTGAGTCATCAATTAATCAACAATGGGTTTGGAGTTGCATCGTTTGTATTTGTCCTCATAACCTTTCTCATAGGTTTTAGAATTCTCTTCAAGACCGAATTACTCCCCTTCTGGAAAACAACCGCGCACTCAACATTCTTTCTCTTTTGGTCAAGCATTCTGCTTGGAGCTTTATTCACGGAAAACTTGCTCTTTATGGGTGGGTCCTTTGGATATCACAGCAATCAATGGATGCACAATCTATTTGGTACGATTGGAACTTTCGGAATAATTGCTTTTGGTCTGTTCGTTTACATAATCATTGCCTTCAGTGTTTCAATTCAAGATTTAATTCAACTTTTCAATTTCAAGTCTGACAAAGCAATCGACGTTGACAATGAGATCCAAGCAGTTGATGAAGAAGGTTTTGACCTTGTCACTGATGAACCGGCTGAGCAAGTCGACCTTTCGGATGAAACTTCTGCACCTGATTCCGTAGAAATCCCTGAGGAAACAGTAGCAGACACGCCGGAAGGAACTCCCGAAGAACCCATGGAGACCGAAGAGTTGGAGGTGGCTGGCAAAAACCTTGAACCGGAAGATCAAGAACCGAGCTTAGAAACAGAGGATGGAATAGACTTCGCTATTGAAGAAGCGGGTGGCGATGAAGAACTGACTGAAGAAGAAAAGGCACCGGAAGGCGAAATGGTTGATTACGACCCTTTACTTGACCTAAGTAAGTACCAATATCCTCCGATAGACCTCCTTGAAAATCATGGGGACGGAAATATTCAAGTCGAAAGAGAGGAGCTTGAGCGAAATAAGACACGAATCGTTGAAACGCTGAAGAACTACAATATTGGGATATCGAAGATCAAGGCAACGATTGGTCCTACGGTAACGCTTTATGAAATCATTCCCGAAGCCGGAGTTCGGATATCAAAAATTAAAAACCTGGAAGATGATATCGCATTGAGCTTGGCAGCACTTGGCATTAGAATCATTGCTCCTATTCCGGGTAAAGGAACCGTAGGAATTGAAGTTCCAAACGAGAATCCTGACGTCGTTTCCATGCTCACGGTCATTGCTGCTGATAAATTCCAGCATTCTAAAATGGATTTACCAATAGCAATTGGTAAGACGATTTCCAATGAGACATTCGTAACTGATCTTGCCAAAATGCCTCACCTGCTTATGGCCGGGGCTACGGGGCAGGGAAAATCTGTTGGGCTGAATGCAATTTTAGCATCGCTTCTGTATAAGAAGCACCCAGCTCAGGTCAAGTTCGTCCTTGTTGATCCAAAAAAGGTAGAGCTGACATTGTTCAATAAAATTGAAAGGCATTTCCTGGCCAAACTACCAGATGAGGAGGAAGCAATTATTACGGATACGAGCAAAGTGGTCAACACGCTCAACTCACTGTGCATTGAAATGGACCAGCGATATGAGTTGTTGAAAAATGCAATGTGTCGAAACATAAAAGAGTACAACGCAAAATTTATCAAGCGAAAACTAAATCCAAATGATGGGCATCGATACATGCCATACATTGTTTTAGTTGTTGACGAATTTGCCGACTTAATTATGACTGCTGGCAAGGAAGTTGAAACGCCAATCGCGAGACTAGCTCAGCTAGCTAGAGCAATTGGAATTCATTTGATAATTGCTACACAAAGACCATCAGTCAACATCATCACTGGAACGATCAAAGCAAACTTCCCAAGTAGAATCGCGTTTAGAGTGACGTCAAAAATTGATTCCAGAACCATTTTGGATTCAGGAGGAGCGGAGCAGCTGATTGGACGAGGTGACATGCTCTTTAGCAATGGGAACGAACTAGTCAGATTACAATGCGCCTTTGTCGATACTCCAGAAGTTGAAAAAATTACGGAGTTCATCGGATCCCAACAGGGTTATTCAGATGCCCATATTTTACCAGAGTACGTCCCAGAAGGTGGTGATGGTAGTCCTGGAAGTTTAGAGGACATGGATCGAGATGTCTTGTTTGAAGATGCCGCAAGAGTTGTGGTGCTGCACCAACAAGGCAGCGCCTCTTTATTACAGCGGAAGCTTAAACTTGGCTATAATAGAGCTGGCAGAATTGTGGACCAACTTGAGGCCGCAGGTATCATTGGGCAGTTTGAAGGGAGCAAAGCCCGCCAAGTATTAATACCGGATGAAGTAAGTTTGGAACAGCATTTGAGTTCTCTCGACGGCAAACAAGAATCTATATGAGAATAGCAACGACATCAGCACTGATTTTACTCGTGTTTAGTTTTTCAACTAGAGCTCAAACCACCGAGGATGAGCTCGTACCGCAGGATCCGAAAGCACAGGAGATCTTAGATGCCCTGAGCAACAAGGCCAAGGAGTATAAGTCCTTTAGTGCTAACTTCTCCTACACCTTGGTAAACAAGAGTGAAGGGATGAACGAAAGCCAGAGCGGAAGTGTGATGATGAAAGGACGGAAGAAGTACAAACTTAATATTCCAGGTCAGCAAATCATGTCTGACGGTGAAACGGTTTGGACCTTCATTTCAGGACCTAAAGAACTACAAATTTCCGACGTTCCAGAAGAAGATGATGAAGAGGGGAACTTAATGAATCCAGCCAATGCATTCCATATGTACAAGAAAGGATTCAAGTACCAATATGCTGGCCAGGCGACAGTCGATGGTCGAAGTGCCGAGGTAATCAAGCTCTTTCCGATGAATCCGGCGAAAAAGCCCTACCACACCATCATTGTCAATGTTGACTATGCCAAGCTTGAGTTGATTTCAATGGTTGTCCTCAATAAGGACGGAAATCAATTTACGTATAAGCTGAAAAATTTTAAAGCAGATATACCGGTGACCGACGCAGATTTCATATTCAATGAAGATGATGCCGATGATGTCATTGATTATCGGGAATAATTAAAAGTCCACAAAGGACTTTAGGCTGCGTTCTAATAACTCCTGCGTTGACGCCGAGTTAATCCTCCCACTTTCATCTACCTGACCATCCACATGGGTAATATTCACATGTTTTGGAAATACTGCGACGTTGAGGTAGTTTAGGATTCCTGTTAGGTGATCTGCTCCTCTCAAATTTCCGGCTCGTCCTGATGATATGCCAACTATGCACGCCTTTTTTGATCTAAATCGATCTGGTTTTACGGCATCAATAAACGCCTTACATACACCGGGAAAACTTCCATTGTACTCAGGAATAACAAATACAAACCGGTCTGCTTTGCCGATGTAGCTCGGAATTATACGTTTCAATTTTGCAGAAGAGTTGCTATAGACTTCATTCTTAAAAGCAAAGTCTTCAGGCAGTGTTTGCAGATCTAGCAATTTGGTCTCTATGCCCTGTGCTGTTAATAACTCAACGACAGCTCTAGATACTAGTATGCTTAGGTTTCCCGACCGATTTGTGCCACTTATAACTGTTATCACTTGTTCGTTCACAGATTTTTGTTCAAAAACGGACGATAAATTCAGGAATACCACCGCCCTTTCTGAATAGATTTAGCAGACTTTTGATCACAACAAAGAAAGCCCAGCCTTTTGAAACGCAAAAGAACCCTAAAGGTTCCTCGTTGAAGGCGGCGATCCGATCCAGAGTAGGGCCATAAACCGCTAACGGTAATCACAGAGCAGAGAGATATGGGAAAAATTATTGCAATAGCCAATCAAAAAGGTGGCGTAGGAAAAACCACCACAAGCATAAACCTGGCGGCAAGCTTAGGAGTGCTTGAACGAAAAACCCTCATCGTTGATGCCGATCCACAGGCAAATGCAACATCTGGAGTTGGATTTGATCCTAGGAATGTGAGAACAAGTATCTATGAGTGCATTATTAATCAAGTTGAGCCAAAGGACATCATCCTTCACACGGACAGTCCAAACCTCGATATTCTTCCCGCCCATATAGACTTGGTTGGAGCAGAGATCGAAATGATCAATCTGCCAAATCGCGAGCGAATGATGCGAATGGCGCTGAACAAAATCAAGGATGATTACGACTTCATCATCATCGACTGTTCTCCTTCGTTAGGCTTGATTACGGTCAATTCATTGACGGCAGCCGACAGCGTCATTATCCCTGTTCAATGTGAGTATTTCGCGTTGGAAGGACTTGGGAAATTACTGAACACTGTAAAAATTATTCAATCTCGTCTAAATCAGGAACTGAGCATTGAAGGCATGTTACTCACCATGTATGATCAACGACTTCGCCTGGCTAATCAAGTTGTGGAAGAAGTCAAGATGCATTTCCAGCAACTTGTATTCGATACCATTGTGCATAGAAACACTCGCTTGGGTGAAGCACCTTCACATGGTGAAACAATCATCATGCACGATGCTGCAAGCACTGGATCCGTTAACTATTTAAATCTCGCTAGAGAAATTCTCCAGAAGAATGACATGACTAGAATTAGCGAGAAGGACAAAATTGTAGATGTGTTCGATGGCGAATCCTAAGAAAAGCGCTTTGGGAAGAGGCTTGAGTGCCCTTCTTGAAAATGTAGAAACCGATATTACAACTGCTCACGGCGCAAGCCACTCTCCTACTGCAGGAAGTGTAGCTGAGGTATTAATTTCCCAAATAGAGGCCAACCCGTTCCAACCAAGAACCCGATTTGAAAACAATGCGCTTGACGAGCTTGCGGAAAGCATTAGACAGCATGGTATAATTCAACCGGTCACCCTTCGGAAAATGGGTAACGATAAGTATCAACTTATCAGTGGCGAAAGAAGATTCAGAGCTTCTCAGTTGGCCGGGCTAAATACAATACCTGCATACGTCAGGGTAGCCAATGACCAAACCATGCTCGAGATGGCATTGGTTGAAAATATTCAGCGTGAAGATCTTAATCCGATCGAAGTTGCGATTAGCTACAAGCGTTTGATTGATGAATGTGACTTAACGCATGAAGGATTGAGCGAGAAGGTAAGCAAGAGCCGATCGAACATCACAAACTTCTTACGTCTTCTCAAACTTCCAGCAGAGATTCAAATGGCATTGTCGAAAGGCATTATCACAATGGGTCATGCGCGAGCTTTGATCAGTGTTGATGATCAAAAGCAACAGCTTGAAATTTTCGAAAGAATCATCGACGAAGTGCTCTCCGTTAGAGATGTTGAGAATCTAGCGAGAAAAGCGAAGCGATCCATGGTAGAACCAGGTGAACTCAACCAGAAAAAGGAGTATTATAAAGATGCCAAGTTTGCTATCAGCCAAGGCTTGAATGCACGAGTCGATCTTAAATTTCTGCCGAAAGGAAATGGTAAAATCACAATTGATTTTACCAATGAGCACGACTTGAACCGTTTGCTTCTGCTTTTACAAGGTCCAAATCAGAATTACACTTATTAACGTCTTCACGGATGAGCATTCCCTTTACTTTGCATTGATATGCTTGTAAGGATTGCCATATACTGCATCATTTCGGTTTGCTCCTTGCCTCTGTTTTCACAAGAAGATAGCGTCAAGACAATTCTACCCCATAAACTCGAAGCTGACACATTGGAACCAGCGCCAACTCAGAGAAACCCAAAACGAGCCACACTGTTGAGTGCTGTACTTCCGGGATCTGGACAGATTTACAATCGTAAGTATTGGAAACTACCAATCGTATATGGTGCATTGGGAACGGCTGGATATTTCTTTTTTGACAACAGGTCTCGATACCTACACTTCAAGGAGGCATACGTGATTGATGCCGATACGACAGATGGTCTCATCAGTGAATATTATGGTGACGCATCGTTGGATCAGCTCAGAGGCGCCGCTGACCAGTACAGAAAGTGGATGGAATACTCGGCCATTGTCTTCACCATTTTCTACGCTTTGCAAATTGTGGACGCAACAGTCGACGCTCATTTGTTCTACTTTAATGTGAGTGACGACCTGAGTATGCGCATAGAGCCCATGTATCAAACACATCGGATTGCAGGACCAATTCCAGGTGCGGGACTCACCCTCACATTCTAAATCATTCAACCCAAGGTTAACCATTCAATAAATCGGCGAAACCATTGTTTCTTTGGATTTGTATCTTGATTAAAATTTACTGATGAAAATCGGCATTATTGGATATGGCAAAATGGGGCGGAAAATAGAGCGCATCGCCCAGGACCGAGGTCATGAGGTGATTGCACGGATCAGCTCCTCTTCCGGTGATCACGAGTGGGAACTGCTCAACGAAGCTGATGTATGCATCGAATTCAGCAATCCAAATTCAGCCCTCACCAACTTCCAACATTGCTTTGAAAATGGATTTCCAATCGTCACGGGAACGACCGGTTGGTATGATAAAATGGGAGAAGTCCAGCGTCTCCAGTCTAAGTATAAAGCCTCTTTTTTCTGGGCATCCAACTTCAGTCTTGGTGTCAACTTGTTTTGGCAACTCAATGAGCAATTGGCTCGATTGATGAACCCTTATGACGACTATTCAATCAGCTTGAAAGAAATCCATCATACCGAGAAGCTTGATGCGCCAAGCGGAACCGCAATCACAACGGCTGAACAAATTATTAGAACCATCGATGGACTGGATGGCTGGAAGTTGGAAAGGGATGACCCGAATGAAAACGAACTTCCCATTGAAGCAGTTCGGGAGGCCGATGTCAAGGGAACACATAGCGTCACCTATGATAGCGAAGTAGATAAGATTGAGTTAAAACACGAAGCCAAATCAAGAGCCGGTTTTGCTATTGGGGCGGTTCTGGCAGCTGAGTTCCTTCAAGATAAACATGGTTTTTTCACGATGAAAGATCTGCTAAAAGCCTAATTCTCGAGGCAAGCACCATAACATCTCTTAAGACGCAATCACGAAAAACCACCGCTTAACCACAATTGTCTGTGGCTATCGAGTCCAAACTTCGTTTCTTCGCCATGCAATTAGTTGAGCTATGAACTACGTCATATATGCGGTCATTGCCGCAGGTTATTTACTCGGATTCTATCTACTCTTTCCTAAAGCAGGAAGAAAATCTTGGGAAGGTCTAATTCCTGGCTACAATTTTTACGTTGTTACCAAAATAACACAGAAGCCTTGGTGGTGGGTTTTCCTTCTCATATTCCCTGGAATAAACATTCTGATGCTCATGGTGTTCAACTCAGTGCTCGCATCGTCATTTGGAAAGCGAGACAAGAAATCTCAGATCTACGCCATCTTCCTGCCATTCATTGCCTTTCCGCAATGGGGCAATCAAGATGTCGAGTTTGTTGGTCCAATTGATAGGACAGTTTACAAGAAAACGACCATGCGTGAATGGGGAGATGCCATTGTTTTTGCGGTCATAGCGGCCAGCATTATCCGAACATACTTCCTCGAAGCCTTTACTATTCCCACCGGGTCCATGGAAAAATCGCTTCTCATCGGTGATTATCTGTTTGTGAGCAAAATGGCATATGGACCTAAAATGCCAGAAACTCCATTGAGCATTCCATTTTTTCATCATAGTGTTCCTGGAAACAAGGTCCAGAGTTATTTGGAATGGATTAAACTGCCTTACTATCGGCTACCGGGATTTGGAGATGTTGAGCGAAATGACATCGTGGTCTTCAATTACCCTGAAGGAGATACTGTTTTGCTTCAATACCAAAGTGAGCGAAGCTATAATCAAGTGGTTCGAGACGAGATCTACCGCATGAAGCAAAATGAGGTCATGGGCGGCAGAGAATTGCGCTCCGATCAATATTATAACAAGCTTGCCCGTAAGTTAATTAAGGACAATCTTGAGTACACCGTTCGACCAGTGGATAAAAGAGAACACTACATTAAGAGATGCGTGGCAGTTCCAGGAGATGAGATTTATGTTGAGCATGGAAAGCTTCACATCAATGGCGAAACCGCATATATCCCAACTGAATTCCAATACCGTTATCGCGTTCGTTCGAGCAGCTTTCTGAACAAGAAAATACTAAAGGATAAGCTGAACATCAACTATCAAGACATTCAGGCGTCGCAAACGGAAGATGGATACCTCTATTATGTTCCAATGACGCTGAGAGCCGCCAAGAAAATGGAAGAGTTTGGATCAGTGAGCGAAGTAACATTGGATGTTTCTCAGAAGAAAATGAGTCCCATTCTGCACATTTTCCCGAATTCATCTCAGTATAACTGGACAGAGGACTATTGGGGACCACTTGTCGTTCCCAAGAAAGGAACCTCCGTTGAATTAAATGCGACAAACATTCCCTTCTACGAGCGGATCATATCCGTTTATGAAGGTCATAAGCTAAATGTCAAGGAAGACGGAATCTACATCGACGATGAGTTAGCCAATAACTACACTTTTGAAATGGACTATTACTTCCTCATGGGAGATAGTCGACACAATTCAGCTGATTCAAGGTTTTGGGGATTTGTACCTGAAAACCATGTTGTTGGAAAGGCAGCCTTCATTTGGCTAAGCCTTGACCCCGAGCTAGGATGGTTTGATGGGAGAATTCGATTCTCTAGACTGTTTAGCATTCCAGAATAATGACTGTGTTCCCAATTCATCTTTGCGGGAACATCGAATATTACCGCGCACTCTTCAAGGCAGGTGAATTTGCCTTTGAGATTCACGAGCATTTCCCAAAGCAAACTCCAAGGAATCGTATGGAGATCCTAGGCCCGAACGGGAGGCAATTGCTCATTGTCCCAACGGTCAAAAGGAATTCAAGGCGAGCGATCAAAGATGTTGAGATCAGTTATGCAGAGAACTGGCAAAAGGATCACTGGAAGAGTTTAGAAGCCGCTTATCGTAGATCAGCCTATTTCGAGTTCTATGAGGATGAACTGCGGCTGTTCTATACGAAGGAGTTCCGTCTACTAGTTGACTTCAATCTCGCCTACCATAAGTTAATCTGCTCTTTGCTAAAACTCGAGTTTAAGGAGGATTTTACGCAGGACTACGTTGACAACGTAGACAACGATTTTAGAACGCACGACTTTTCATCCACTCAGGATGATGCCTATTTCCAGGTATTCTCTGACAGGTTCAATTTTGAATCCGGATTGAGTATTCTCGATGTTCTTTTCAATTTAGGACCTCAGGTCAGGTCTCTTATAGTTGAATAACAACATTCAATGAGCATTCCTTGGCTAGTGAGGAGAAAATAGAATGCAATTCGATGCATCGCAGAATTCATTAATTTGCTCGATCTCTAAACCTGCAAGCATGACTAACCGAAGATCATTCATTCAAAAAGTCGGCACCTTGAGTGCTGGCGTTTGGGCTTGGCCATTTATTGACACTTCGTTCGCCGCTGAGACTAAGAACATATTGTCCAAGTATCCGGATCTAAGTCCCAAAGAACTCAGCGATAACGAAGACTTCTGGAGTTGGGTAAGGCACAACTACATTGCCTCATCTTCGATGGTCAACTTGAATAACGGCGGTGTAAGCCCACATCCAAAAGTCGTTCTCGAGGCAGTTGAACGTTTTACCAGGTTGAGCAACGAAGCTCCTTCCTATTATATGTGGCGAGTCTTTGAAAAAGGTAGAGAAACGATACGCGAAAAATTAGCTGATCTGGCTGGTGTTAGCTCTGAAGAAATTGCAATCAATCGAAACACGACTGAAGCTCTTGCAACCCTAATATCTGGTTTGGATATGACGAGGGGTGACGAATTCGTCACAAGCAATTTCATTTATCCTAACATGAATCAAGCGTGGAAACAGCGTGAACTTCGCGAAGGGATCGTTAGAAAAATTGCGAAGTTGCCAATGCCGTCAACCAATACCGAGGAAATTGTGAAGGCTTACACCGACCAATTCACAGACAAAACCAAAATCGCCCTGATTGAGCATGTGGTGAATTGGACCGGACAAGTGCTTCCGGTAGCAGCAATTGCGGCTGAAGCTAAAAAACGTGGTATTCTCGTCATGGTAGATGGTGCACACAGTTTTGCTCATCTGGTATTCAAAATTTCTGATCTCAACTGTGACTATTTCGGCACGAGTTTGCATAAATGGCTGTGCGCTCCATTTGGAACAGGTATGCTATGGATTAAGAAAGACCTCATCGCAAGGCACTGGGCCATGTTTCCGGGGCCTGACCCCCAAAGTGCCGACGTGAGAAAGTTCGAAAATCAAGGAACGCGAGATGTGCCTGCGGAGTTAGCAATTGGTCAGGCCATCGACTTCCATCTGAGCATTGGGTCGGAAAGAAAATTTGAACGACTTCACTACCTGAAACAATACTGGGTTGAGCGTGTCAAGGGCGTCAAGGGAATTCAATTTTGGTGTCCTGAAGATCCGAATTTCAGTGGTGCTCTCACCACATTTAGCATTGAAGGAAAAGAGGCTAAAGAAATTCATGACATCCTCTGGAAGGAAGAACGAATTCACACGACTACCATCTCGCATGAAGGGATCAGTGGAGTTAGAGTTACACCTAACGTCTATACCTCTACCAAAGATCTTGATCGCCTGATCCGCACCATCAAGGGAATGGCCTAAAGGGCATTGTCATTTTGAACATCTTTGAAGCTAAGAGTGAAACTAAAACCCTAATCGTCGATGGCGACTAAGAAACAAGACATCGAATTCAACAAGAACGAAGACCGTATGAAGCTTCTCATTGCCGAAATGAAGAGGAAGCTGGAAACAGTCTATGAAGGAGGCGGTAAGAAGAGAATTGAAAAGCATCATGCCAAGGGCAAAATGACCGCTCGAGAGCGTGTCGAAATGTTGCTCGATGACGATAAATCCAAAATTGAAATTGGGGCTTTTGCCGGCGATGGCATGTACGCCGAACATGGTGGTTGTCCAAGTGGCGGAGTAATCGTGTACCTAGGCTACGTTCAAGGGAAAATTTGCGTGGTTGTGGCCAATGATGCAACAGTCAAGGCGGGAGCTTGGTTCCCAATCACAGGTAAGAAAAATCTGAGAGCGCAAGAGATTGCCATGGAGAACTACATCCCGATTATTTACTTAGTCGATAGTGCCGGAGTATACCTTCCTATGCAGGACGAAATCTTCCCGGACAAAGAACACTTTGGGAGAATCTTTCGCAACAATGCCGTGATGAGCAGCAAAGGAATCAATCAGATTTCAGCCATTATGGGAAGCTGCGTTGCTGGTGGCGCATATTTGCCCATCATGAGTGATGAAGCCATGATCGTTGAAGGAACAGGAAGCATCTTTTTAGCGGGATCTTATCTCGTCAAAGCTGCGATCGGTGAAGAAGTAGACAATGAGACCTTAGGTGGAGCAACAACTCATTCCGAAATCTCTGGAGTCACTGACTACAAATGCAAAGACGACACAGAATGTCTTGGTAAGATCAAGAGCATTGTAGATAAGATCGGAGGAAAAACGCTTGTGCCCTTTGATCGAAAGAAACCAGCATCCCCAAAGCTGAACGAAAAAGAGATTTATGGCATCTTCAGTGCGAAGACATACGATGTAAAGGAGATTATCAAACGACTGGTAGATAACTCAGAGATTGACGAGTACAAGGCTTTGTACGGAAAGAGCATTGTTACCAGTTATGCCAGAATTGATGGTTGGTCCGTTGGAATTGTTGCCAATCAACGAACCGTCGTAAAGAGCAAGAAGGGCGAAATGCAACTAGGTGGCGTCATCTATTCAGATAGCGCAGACAAAGCGGCTCGGTTCATCATGAACTGCAATCAAAAGAGAATACCATTGGTCTTCCTTCAAGATGTGACTGGTTTCATGGTCGGATCACGGTCAGAACAAGGAGGCATCATTAAAGATGGCGCCAAAATGGTCAGTGCTATGAGCAACTCCGTTGTTCCAAAGTTTACGTTCATCATGGGTAATAGCTACGGAGCTGGAAACTATGCTATGTGTGGCAAAGCTTATGATCCTCGATTAATTTATGCTTGGCCTACGAGTAATCTTGCTGTTATGAGTGGAAAGTCGGCCGCCAACACCCTGCTACAAATTGAAGTAGCAAGTCTAAAATCCAAAGGAGAGGAAATCTCTCCTGAGGATGAAAAAGCGTTACTGAAGAAGATTACTGATCGATATAAGGAACAGACTTCTCCTTATTATGCAGCTGCGAGACTTTGGTTGGATGGAATTATAGATCCACTCGAAACACGATCGATCATCAGCGCTGGAATTGAGATGGCGAGCCATGAGCAAGATGTGAAGCCGTACAACGTTGGTGTTCTTCAAACCTAAATGAACTCCCCAGTTCTCGTCAATGGAAAATTTCTGAATCAACCGATCACCGGTGTTCAGCGCTACGGCCATGGCATTCTATCTCAGATCAACTCAAACGTTGAGGTACTCGCAGCTCCAGAAGGACGGCTAGCAAGCAACTATTGGGAGCAGACCAAATTACCTGCTCTTTTGAAAAAGAGAGGAAATCCATTACTCATCAATTTTTGCAATAGTGCTCCATCATTTTACAAGAATCAGATTGTTACAATTCACGATTTAGCAGTCTTTGAAAACCCAAAATGGTTTCAATCTCCTTTTGCAACTTATTACAAGCTACTCTTCAAACGGCTCGCTAAAAACGCCCGACACTTTGTAACGGTTTCAGAGTTTTCAAAGTCTGAAATGAAAAGACACCTGAATATCCCAGAAGACAAAATCACGATTATTCATAGCGCCATTGATAATCGATTTGGCGAGTTACAAGCGATTAAACCAAGAATCGGAGATCAAGCATTTATTCTGATGGTAGGCAGCCATGATCCAAGAAAGAACTTTCATTGGGTCATTGAACATGCTGCGCGGCACATCAACGATTTAGGCTTTCAATTGATCATAGCGGGAAATCCGGGAGCGGCTTTTAGTGATCCAAATAATAAGGACACTAAATCGGTTACATGGCTAACCAATGCGTCAGACACAGAACTAAAGTGGCTTTATCAAAATGCAGAGCTGGTCATACACCCTTCACTCTATGAAGGTTTTAGCCTGATTCCTCTCGAGGCAGCATCATTGAATGCAAAAACCCTCATTTCGAATATTCCGGCTCATCGGGAGATCGTTGGTGAGCAAGCTTTATATTTTGATCTAGATGATGCTAATTCTCTTTTGAATGAGCTCGATAAAGCTCTCCATGGTGTTCGTAGAGAACTACCTCATTCGTTCTCATTCTCTGAGTCAACCCTAAAGTGGGAACAGCTGATTTATTCTCATTTGGCATATGAATAAGGAGTCACGTAAGAGCTTGTAATTGACCATATATCCCGTACATTTCGCAATCAATGAAAGTTGCATTCGTACATGACTGGTTCACCATTCCAGCTGGGGCTGAGAAAGTTGCGGCGGAGATCATTGACTTGATCCAACCAGAACGGGTATACTCGCTTTTCAACTTCATGCCATTTGGTGAGTTGAATCGGATTACTCAAGGACGCGGAGTAAAAACATCATTTCTCCAACAAGTACCAGCCGCTAGTGAGCATTATCGTCATCTCGCACCACTGTACCCAAAAGCAATATCGAAGCTTGATGTAAGCGAATTTGACATCATTATATCTTCTTCTTGGATGGCAGCAAAAGGCGTCAACAAAAGAGAGGGTCAAATACATATCTCTTATTGTCATACTCCCATGAGGTTTGCTTGGGGCTTACAAGAGACATATCTCAAAAAGTACGGTTACAACCATGGTATCAAGAAATGGTTGGCTAAGCTGATGATCAACCGGCTGAAAAATTGGGACGAACAAACAGCAGAAGGAGTCGATCACTTTGTGGCAAATTCAAATTTTGTGTCACAGCGCATCGACAAAGCATACGGAAGGCAAAGCACCGTAATTTACCCTCCCATCCAATGTGAACGATTCGCCTTACACGAGGACAAAGCTGATTTTTACTTTACTGCGTCTCGGTTTGTAGACTACAAGAATCTAGAGCTGATTATTGACACATTCTCAAGACTTCCAAACCACAAATTGGTTATCGCTGGTCAAGGTCCATTGGAAAAACACCTCAAAAGAATGGCTACTCCAAATGTGTCGTTTTTGGGATGGGTCAGTGATGAATCCTTAGTTTACCATATGCAGCGGGCAAAAGCTTTTTTGAATGCCTCAATTGAGGACTTTGGAATTGCAGGTTTGGAAGCACAATCATGTGGAACTCCCGTAATTGCACTTGGGAAAGGTGGATATACAGAAACCGTCGTGGATCAAGAAACAGGAATATTTTTCGAACGCGAACATCCAGAGGCATTGGCTGACGCAATTTTGCGTTTTGAGAAACTTGAATTTGACCCAGAAGTCGTTCGACAAAACGCACTGAGATATGACAAAGAATCATTTCGCGAACAATTCCTCAATTTGTTCTTAGATAAGTGCTTTATAAGTGAATCATCCTTGGCTTGATCGTTTTGAACAGATTCTTCTAGTTATTCTTTCGGGATTCTTGTTCTGGGGGAATGCGGTGTCATCAATTGCTATTGTTTCACTTGCTATTCTAGGACTAATTCGAGGTGGATGGCGAGCATTTACGAATGTGCGCGGGTTCATTCTGCTTCTGCCTTTTTTAATTCTACTCTCAAGCTGGTTGGCGTTTGGAGTTCCTTCAGACGGAACGCGCGAATTACAACTATGGCCTACGTGGATCGCTGCAATCCTTTACTTCAGCACATCGACCAGGCCGGAGTTCTTCCGGAAGTCCTTCGTTCTCATCTCCATCTTACAGGCGGTTGCGGTCCTCACCTTCTTCACTTTTGCATCGCCCATAGAGCATGCCTCCTTTTCTCAAGGATTTCGAGATGCCATCGAGGCTCAATTCCACGTTCACCCAACCTTCGTTAGTGTTGCTTGGTTTTGGGCATCTGTGCTTCTCCTACTGGATTTTAAGCAAAACATTTTTCAACGCATTTGGGGTGTCGCTTTCCTTGTAGTTATGGCGTCCTTATGTGGTGGGAAAATGCCGCTTATTGCTTGCGCAGCAATCCTAGGATCAATGGCGATACTGAAAATGAATTCTTTGAAATACAAAGTGGCAACACTCACTGGAATTCTAGTTCTAGGCATAGGAAATGTGCTCTTCAACCCTGTTCTCACCGAACGATTCGAAGAACTATATCGTGTCAACCTCGACTATGAAGAAGGTCAAGCACTCTCATCTTCGGAATTGAGACTGGGGATTTGGAATTGTGCGATCGAAACGACTTTCGACAATTGGATTTTCGGGGTTGGAACAGGAAATACTCGTGCTGCTTTGGAAGCCTGTTACGAAGAATATGACCAAGTGGAATTCTTCGATGGCGAGTACAACACACACAATCAGTTCATTCACTTCTGGCTCGCAAGTGGAATTGCCGGGTTGCTAATCATTCTTCTCTTTTTCAGCTATATGCTGCTAACAGCGATGCGTCTAAACATTCGAACCTTAGTTCTATTTCTGCTGTTTTTCATTTTGATTTCTCTGACCGAAAACTACTTCAGTAGGCAGTTTGGGATGATGTTCTTCTCCTTGTTTGCTGCTAACCTATTGTTCGAGAATAGACATCAACCGTCTCCAGCCAACAATCCTTCCAGCTAAACTTCCAGCTTTGCTCCATGCAGCGTGGTTTTAACTCGTCATTATCACACCTCATCAGGTTGTGTAGACCAGTGGAAATGGCATCCACTTCAAATGGGTCACATCGAAAAGCTACCTCACCAACAATTTCAGGAAGACTTGAGGTATTGGACACCAAGACTGCCGTCCCACAAGCTAAGGCCTCTAAAACCGGGAGACCAAAACCTTCATAAAGGCTGACATAGGCAAATCCATGAGCAAGGTTATAAAGAGCCGCGAGGTGATCCTCTCTGACAAATCCGGTGAAGTGGACATAGTCAGCACTTGAATCAGGAATCTTGAGTTCGGAGCCCCAGCCTTTTGACCCTGCAAGAACCAAATGACAACTCTCTTTGACCTGAAGATCAAGGGCATCATAAGCATCGATCAATCGTTGAATATTCTTCCTGGGTTCGAGCGTGGATAAACTCAGAATAAACCGATCAGGAAGGCTGTATCGGTCTCTCACTAAATGGAGCAAATGCTCATTTTGGAGAGGAAAGAAACTCCGCCGATCAACCCCTTCATAAACCACTGATGACTCAATGCCCAATGCATCTGCATCTCGCTGCGTTGACTCTGAAACGCTGATGCTCACAGCTCCATTCTCTTGAATAAACTCAAATCCAGCTGCCGTCCTTGCGACATTGTTGGGTTGATGAAATTCAGCGTGAGAATGGTGAGTCGTGTCGTGAATCGTCACGATTGTGTTGTCGCGTTCGATTCCTTCTGCAAAGGCAAAATGCTGAGGCAATGTCAAATGAAGTATATCAGTCTTCGAGGGCGTAGATTCATAGCCTTCAACCTTCTTGGCTCGTCTGAGCCGATGAATTGGAAAGCGCTTGGCTAACTCAGCATACCATGTCTTTGGGAGAATCAGGTTGGCTAGGCTCTTCAGAGCGTGGAGCGCGCCATTCTTAATCGGAGAACTTCCTCGTCCTTCGAATTCAATAACGCTGTGCATGTCCATGATTTTACCATCGAAAAGCACGCGGACTTCTAATCCCAATATCGGAAAGCGCTGAGCGGACTTGATCAATTCAAAAACGTAGCGTTTTACCCCATCAAACCCATTTTCAGCCAGCTTTTCAGCTTCGATCAGCACTCGCTTATTCAACATGACATCATATTGTCTTGTTACCTCCTCACCTTCGAGAGAGTATCCAGCATACTCCATGGCTTCACCGTGCAAATGCCAATACATTCGAGTTTGTTCCTCGCTCATCTCACCCCTCCAAACGTTCACTTTCCCACTTCGAAACCAATGTTGAGCGAGGTCAAGGCCTAGGTGCTTCCCTGAACCGTATTCGGGGTTACCATGTTTGAGTTCCTGAAAACTTGGAAGCTTATCCCATTCGGCAATTCCCAAGTCAAGAAATGGTCGCATTGCGGTTAATGCTTCTTTCGGGTTGCTAATGAATTCCTCGAAATGAAGCTTCTCATCGGCCTTTGGAAGCCATTGTTCAACATGATGACTCCAACCACCAAAATGAGCCCCTTCTGCTGAATAAATTGTCTCCCACAAATTCAGTTGAAAATCGGAACTAGGATCAATAACATCTTTTCTGTGATGAGCCAAAGAGACGACTGCATCACCACCATTTCGGATTAAGTACACGACCTTACGTTTGAGTAACTCCTCGGGTAGTTGATGAGGCAACAAGTGCGTCTTTACAACCGGAAAATCTTTCCAGTTAGCGTCCGCTCCATGTTTTTCAAAATGATAAGTAGCAGATTCAACGCCGTACACTTTGTACAATACATTCCGGATAAACGTGTTACCACTTCTTGGATATGAGACCAAAAGAATCAAGTTGCAAATGAATGCTATTATACACAGATTGTTGAACTTTGATTGATGTCTCCTTGGAAAATCACCCGATCATTTATTCTACCGCTTGTTGTGTTGGTTGTTGTTCCATGGGCCATTCACACTTGGTTCGATCCACTTTTAATCCGAAACATTTCTTCGGTTGTATTGGGCATGCTCCTCATACTTATTGGAATGTCATTTTTAGCATGGACAAATGCGCTTTTTGTAGCGTATGGACAAGGAACATTAGCTCCTTGGGATCCAACTCAAAAACTGGTAGTCATGGGACCCTATCGGTTTGTTCGAAACCCAATGATTATAGGCGTAATTACCGTGTTACTGGGTGAGACCATTCTCTTCACCTCTTTTCATCTGCTAACCTGGACAGTTTTGTTTGCACTAATAAACCATAGTTGGTTGATCTTTTGGGAAGAACGTCAATTGACAGAGCAATTCGGTGAAGCATATTTGAAGTACAAGAATGCTGTGCCGAGATGGATTCCCATTGGCGAGGCAGCAGAAATAGATTTCAATGACTAACCGCATTACTGAGTCGTCTTCCAACTATGACCAGCTCGAGAACATGAGTTTCTCCGAACTTCTCAAGAATATGAACCGAGAGGATAAGTCCGTTCCTCTCGCCATTGAAAAGGTCATCCCTGAAATTGAAAAGCTCGCTGAGGTCGTTTTTCAACGACTTCGAGACGGAGGTCGATTATTCTACATTGGTGCGGGCACAAGCGGCCGATTGGGTATTGTCGACGCTAGTGAATGTCCTCCGACATATGGTGTTCCTCATGGACTTGTTATTGGAATTATTGCGGGCGGTGATAGTGCTATCAGAAAGGCTGTTGAATTCGCAGAGGACGATCCTAATCAGGGTTGGAAAGACTTACAAGGCCAGTCCGTGTCACCAAAAGATATCGTGATCGGAATTGCAGCGTCAGGAACCACTCCATATGTTGTTGGGGGACTTCGGCAATGTCGTGATAATGGCATCTCTACAGGGTGTATTACGTGTAATCCGGATGCCCCTGTTTCACATGTTTCTGACTTTCCCGTTGAAGTGGTTGTCGGCCCTGAATTTGTAACTGGTAGCACACGGATGAAAGCTGGAACGGCACAAAAACTAACCTTAAACATGATCACGACATCGGTCATGGTTAAACTAGGCAGAGTGAAGGGAAATAAAATGGTGGACATGCAACTCAGCAATGACAAGCTTGTTGACCGAGGAACCAAAATGGTCATTGCAGAAACTGGCCTGGGATATGATGAAGCGAATGCGCTGCTCCTCCAAGAAGGCAGTGTGAGAGCCGCTGTGACTTCGTACATCAAGTCTTCTTCTTAAGTCAATACCAAAACTTTAACGTTCTATTAATCACTGCATTTTACTAGGCTCCGTAATTTTGCATCGTGCACAGCATCGAACCATACTTCAATTGGAGAAACCTCTACACTGCCGAGGAAGATTTTAGGTCGCCATTCCATGGTAGGGCCTACTCTGAAGTATATTTTACTGATGCCATTTACGATCACCTCATTCACCCGCAATGGGACAATATTGGGTCTTCTACACTTTTCGTAAAAATCCTCTTCGCTGAATATGAGGACGGATATGCAATCATTGAGCTTCTTGGTGAATGGAACGACACGCTGTATAATGATGTGATGACATTAAAAAGAGAAGTCATTGATATTCTCATTGACGAGGGCATCAATAAGTTCGTGTTGATTGGTGACAATGTTTTGAGCTTTCATAGTTCCGATGACAGTTACTACGAAGAGTGGTTTGATGATATTGAAGATGGATGGGTTGTTATGCTCAACTTTCGCCAGCACATTCTAGACGATTTTAAACAAGTAGCAATCGACAATTATTTCATTTCTGGTGGCCCACTCAATGACTTCGCATGGGGTTCGTTTAGACCCATGCAGCTTTTTCAAAAAATAGCGCAGATTGTCGAACGAAGATTCGATGTCGGATATTTAATTGAAGAACAATAGTTTAAGCTCAGGCAACTATTTCGGTTTTTTCAACGTTTTTTTAATAGACGCAACAACTGATAAGTTAATCGCGTATCCTACCTTCACGCCGAGGACCGAACCACTAGCTCCAACGCTGAATTAATGCGATTTTCAAGCCTGAGATATACGCTAGCTATTAGCCTAATTCTCTTCCTCTCAATCTACTCAGAGAAGGAAGCATTTGGGCAATGCGCCGATAGTATCGACCTCGGAACGTGGATTGAAGAAGGTGATACCAACAATGGAAATTGGGTTGTAACGAACGGTGGCAACACTGTAAATCAAACCATTAACGGTGATCCAACTTTTTATGTCAGTCCGGATAGTTTCATCAATGTCATCATCACAGGAGATATTCAAGTCGCCACAACAAACGATGACGATTGGATTGGTTTCGTGTTTGGCTACATTGATCCAGATACAGTAAGTCCAAGCAATTTCGATTTTTATCTTTTCGATTGGAAACAACAAAATCAAAACTTCGGCGGCTACCTAGGACAAGAAGGATTCTCACTCTCCAGAGTCGATGGTCCCGTCACCAATCTTCCGCAAGCATTTTCAGCCAACGCAGGTCCGTACGTAGATTTAATAGCAAGTAATTATGGCAATACGCTGGGCTGGAATGATCTTCAGACTTATTCGTTTGCGTTAACCTATACTAATACTCGTGTAGTAATATCTGTTGATGGAGATACCATTTTTGACGTTTATGGATGTTTTCCTCCAGGAAGGTTTGGGTTCTACAACTACTCATTATCCAACGTAAACTATTCAAATTTCTCCTATCGAGTTGCAGCAGCATTTGAAGTCTTGACTCCGAACGTTTGCTTAGGAGATACGGCAAAATTCATTGCCTTAAGTGACTCGTGCGAAAATGTCGCCGGTTTACCGGTCAACAACACATTGACAGGATGGTACTGGGATTTTGGGGATGGCAATACAAGTACTGACACGAATGGACAACACCTTTATTCCGCTCCAGGAATATATCAAGTATTCTTAGAGGTGACTGATTATTTAGGGTGCACTGACACGGCATATTCCACGGTGACCGTCAATCAGCTTCCAGTAATCTTGGTTTCACCAAATCCAGCCCAAATATGTGTTGGCGAATCTGAGCAACTCACCGTTCCAAATTATTACACTTATACCTGGGCACCGGTCGATAGTTTGATCATTGACATGAACAACGGTGATACAGTTCTGGCGTTTCCAGATGACACAACATTATATTTTATTGATGCCGTTGACTCACTCGGATGTGTGAATGACACAACATTTGAACTCGCTGTCACTCCGCTGCCAATAGTGAGCGCCATTTCTATTGATTCCGTAATCTGTCCAGGAACGAAGGATTCATTGGTTGCTAGCGGAGCCCTCAGTTATCAATGGTCACCGAACTATAAGATCAACAATATCAATATTCAAAACCCTATTGTGAGACCCGATTCTACCACTGATTATATTGTGGTAGGAACCGGTCCAGGTGGATGTCAATCCCGCGATACAGTTACTGTTTACACTTATGAAATCGCCCCCTTTTCTGCCGGATCAGATACGGCGATTTGCGATGGAGACACCGCCCATTTTTCGGCTTTTGGTGGTGTGAGCTATCAATGGTCCCCATCTACTGGGCTTACGGATCCAAATATTCCAGACCCATTCTGTTTTTCGAAGTACTCAAGGTTCTATGAAGTGAGCATTACAGACAGCAATGATTGTGTAAGTGAAGCGAGTCTATTTCTACTAGTTAATGATTTACCGGAAGCTAAAGCAGGACCAAATGACACAATCTGTCTCGGGGATATTACGACCCTCGGAGGATCACCGAGCGGGCCTGCCGGTGCGTTATTTCTCTGGTCTCCGTCTGCTGGATTAATTGACACAACAGCCGCTCCCAGACCGGATGCCTCACCAGACACATCGACGACTTATACACTTCTGGTCACAGACATCAACGGTTGTGAAGACATGGACAAGATTAAAGTATTAGTGAATCCTTTGCCTGTTCTCGAAGTCAAAGAGGTTCCAGCCTATATCTGCTACGATGACACAGGATTTGTAAGAGTCAATGGAGGTTTAGAGCATTATAACTGGTCCCCTTCCGATGGGGTTTTCAACCCTAACAAGAGTTCATCAATGATGAGTCCTGAGGAATCAGATAGTTTCACCATTACTGGAACGGATACGAACGGGTGTGTTAGCCGAGTAGGATTTAACATCGAGGTGAAGCCCCTACCAGAAGTGCAAGTATTAAAGGTTCAGCCGATCTGCGATCAAGACACTATCAGCTTAAAGTCTATTGTAAGCGAGGGAAGCTATTCCTGGTCTCCAGCAGAATTTGCGATGACTCCTGATTCGGCCAACACACTGGCTTTCCCTTCTTCCCCAACGAATATGAAATTAACCGTGACTGACAGTTTGGGTTGTGAAAAGTCAGCACGAACATTAGCAGTAGTTTATCCTCTACCATATGTCGATGCGGGTGAGGACATTCAGAATTGCAACATGCAAGTTGTTTACTTAGGTGGAGAGGTAACCGCCGGAATTGATGATACCATAACTTGGGAGCCGGCGTTCAAAGTGAGCAATCCTGGCGCTCAAAACCCAAGGGTGATTAGCACCGAACTCGACACCTTTTATCTTGAGGTAAAGAGCCCAGAAGGCTGTCTTAATTATGACACCGTAATCGTTAACTCTGATTGTCAATCATTGCTATATGCGCCCAACGCCTTCACCCCGGACAATGATCAGATCAACGATTCGTTTCGGCTTTATGGGCACAATGTCTATGACTATCAACTGGAAATTTTTGATCAATGGGGCCATCTCATCTTTGAGAGCAATGACATCACATTTGGTTGGGATGGGAATTTTGAGGTAAAAGCGAACGATTCACCAATCAACACATTCTTCTGGAGAGCAACGTACCACAGGGAAAACGGAAGACAGCAACGTCAGGAAGGGCATGTATCCTTAATCCGATAAGGCATATTGCTCAATCAATCTTTGAGCAACCACCTTGTCCACTGGCCATTTAAAATCTCCCACCATCAATTCACGAATCGGAACCCATCGCTGGATTTCATTCGGATTACCAAGTTCATCAGGGAAATCAAATTTTTTGGCTTTGGTAGTAAATCCTGTTTTGCCTGTGAGAGCAACACTATAATACACGCTGATCAATTGATCCTCCTCTCGAAACGCAGATTGCTGGAAGTAGTCGGTGGTATAGAAGTGAGAAATGACCTCGATTTGCTGATTAAGCTCCTCTATAAACTCGCGCTTCAGGCACTCAATCAAGCCTTCTCCCCATTCCAATCCCCCACCGGGAAATTTGGTGAACTGCATTCCTTTGATTAATTCATCACTCACGAGCAGTTCATTTTTATCGTTCACAACAATCCCATAGACTCGTATGTTAAACCTCCGATTACTCAACTTTAGTTGCTCTGAGCATTTCTCTTTTACCCGGAGGCCCAGGTACGCGTTCAACTTGAAAGCCTGCACTCTGCATGTCGCGTCGGACTTGTCCTTTAGCGCAATAAGTGACAATCATACCTTCTGGGTTCAAAATTCTCATTAGTTTTTCCCACACCCAAGATTCCCAAAGCTCTGGCTGGGCGTGCGGTGCAAAGGCGTCGTAGTAAATCAAGTCGTAAAGCTGCGTTGGAACAAAATCTTGAAGGCCTATCTTGAATTTGCACAAGCTGAACTGATCATTGATGTCAGAAGTTTTCTCCCATGGAACATCATGGATTTTTTCGAAAATAGATAACGAATCACCTCCTATTTGTTCTGGATAATTCAGTTTCTCAACCATTTCGGGGTCGAGGGGGAAAGGTTCCAGCGTGTGATAGATAACCTGCTTGCCTTTTTCCAAAACAGTCATTAGAACGTTCAGACCAGTTCCAAAACCAATTTCAAGAATATTTAGTTGTTCTTTTTCATGTGCATTGGCACCCATTTGAATAAAGACATGCTGACTTTCTTGGATAGCTCCTTTGTGAGAATGATAGCGCTCCTTGAGTTCAGGCACCTTGAGTGTGTGCGAACCATCTTCGCTGACCACAATTACCGGACTCAGTTTCGGCTTTTCCATTCGCTGCATTCGTCAACCAAAACAGGAAAAAATCGATCAAATAATTCTTCAAACTCATCTTCAATTTCACTTAAAGCTTTGATCGATTCGCGCATGTTTGAATGATAACTCGTACGGGAATCCATTCCTCTAAAAACGCTTTCAATCCCACTGCGGGTGGCATAGTTCGATAGGATATCATTCCCTGTCATGTACTGGTAGAACCGAGATGAACGCAGTGGCATGTCTTCACTTTTCTTTCCAACAGTGGCGTAGCAGAATTCTGCAAAATCGGCCAACTTGTCCTTGTGATAAGTAGACCAGTTGATTGCCAACATATGATCAAATAATACATCTACAACCACCCCACTGAATTTGGCTTGAGTAGGATAAAATAGCTTCTTGGCGTCAGATACAATTTCATGCGTATCGGTGAATGAATCAATAAATCGGTGAAACTTAATACCTCTCACCACATCAGCTGTATACCTCGAAAAATCACTCCCTTTGACGCCATCACCAATGTAGTTTCCGAACATTAGATCGGGTTCGGGAGCAGCTAAGTAGAAATGGGCGAGGTAATTCACTAACCAAATGTACTATACCGTTTCTCTCACATACTTTCCAGTCGTGTAAAGAACAAGTTGTGATTTAATTGACCCTTCTACTTTTGAATACATGGAAACATCGAGATATTATTACAAGGCTCAGCTTATTGGCTGGTCGCTGTATATTTTGATTTCCACTTCGGTGTTCATTCTCTCCGGGACCGAACTTACGGTTGACTTGATCGGAGGCATCTACCTCGTATTCGCACTGGGATTGATTACCTCCCATCTGTATCGAACCGCTATCATCCGGATGGGTTGGCTTCAGAAGGATATTGTAAGTCTAGTTCCCCGTGTTACAGTTTCAAGCATATTGTTGGCAATTGCCTTTCACCTCGTCTATCTTTTAATCGGGAATCTGGCCTTCGGTTGGGGGTTTAAATTCAGCTGGACCGATCCCAATTTAGTAACCTGGGCCATGCTCTTCTTTATGTGGAGTTTGATTTACTTCAGCTATAACTTCTTTCAGCAATTCCGGAAGGCTGAAATTAAAAATCTCCGTCTCGAAGCAGCTAGGAATGAATACGAGCTGAGACGTTTGAAAGATCAAATAAATCCCCATTTCATCTTCAACGCATTGAACACTGTCAGAGCTTTGATTGAAGAGAACCCCGAGAAGGCCAAGCAGGCTGTTACTCAATTGAGTAATGTGTTACGTTCAAGCCTGCAGACCGGAAAAGATGAGCTCATTGAGCTCAATAAAGAGATTCAAATTGTAAGAGACTATTTAGAAATTGAAAAAGCTCGGTACGAAGAGCGACTGAACGTTGAATGGCAAGTTGATGAAAGCCACAACAAGGTGAAAATTCCACCGTTGATGCTGCAAACCATAGTCGAAAACTGCATTAAGCACGGCATCGCAAAACTCCCAGATGGAGGTTTGATAAGAATTGAAACTGTGATGAAGTTGCAAGGACTGGATATTCATGTGTTTAATACCGGTCGTTACGACGAGAACAACTCCTCTGCTACCTCGCTTGGCCTAAAAAATTCGAAGCACCGCCTAGACTTGAGTTTTGGAAAAGACGCTTGGCTTTCAATTTCGAATCATAATGAAAACATGGTACGCACTACAGTGCATCTACCGATAATATCTGAATGACATGTTAAGAGCAATAATTATTGATGATGAACGACTAGCTCGCCAGGAAGTGCGGAGACTCGTCGAAGATTTAGGAACCGTGCAGATAGTAGCTGAAAGCGGCAAGCCTCAAGAGGCACTCGGATTAATTGATAGAGAAAACCCAGATCTGATTTTCCTCGACATTAAAATGCCAGGGATGAATGGATTTGAAATGTTGGATGAAATTAGCGGAAAGGCGCCAGAAGTAATATTCATAACGGCTTATGATGAATTTACCCTCAAAGCGTTTGAAGTAAATGCCCTCGACTATTTGATGAAACCTGTCGAAACAGAAAGGCTGGCAGAAGCGGTCGAAAAGGTGAGCAAACGAATTGAAAAGCGGATGGCTCAAGTTGATGAAACAGAAGGATCATCCGATCGGCTGGACATCTCTGATCAAGTGTTTCTCAAGGATGGGGATAAGTGTTGGTTTGTTGAATTGGAGAAGATTCGACTCTTTGAAAGTGAGGGTAATTATGTCCGCGTTTATTTTGAGGAATCTCGCCCTCTTATCTTGAAATCCCTTAATGCATTGACAGATAGATTGAGTGAAAAGTTCTTTTTTAGAGCGAGCAGAAAACATATTCTAAATCTTCGTTGGATTGATCGTGTTGAAACTTGGTTCAACGGTGGTCTCCTCGTTATTCTAAAAGACGGGACGAAAGTAGAAGTCTCTCGACGTCAGAGTGTTAAGCTGAAAGAAATGATGGCTCTCTAAATTATTTTCTCCATTCTGTAACCTTTTAACTTTTCTGGAGGTATGATTATTATCACCTCTGAACTCTGCACCTATGAAAACGATCGACCAACAAGGATCCAACCTAAATCCAAACATTGACTTTAATTCTGAAGAAGGTAAATTAACCATCAGTGGTAAGTCAATTCCTGTTAATGTCGAACAACTTTTTAGTGAGGTAATCACGTGGCTCGAAGAATATGCAAGTCATCCAAACAAGGAGACAAAACTCGAGCTGAATTTGCAATATATGAATGGCAGCACCATTCGAAGTTTGATTGATGTGCTTAAGATATTGCAGCGTATGAGCGAGCAAGGAGAAAAGGTCAAGGTTGAATGGAATATGCCGGCGAACGCCGAGGATATGAAAGATATTGGGGAGCACATCTTTTCGACAATCCATATTCCACATGATATTCGACAGAATTGATCGCCAAGGATTGAGGACAAGTCCCGTTTTAACGGGACTTTTTTTATGCCCTATAGTTTGAGCTTAACGTAATACCAGCTTAGTATCTTCGCAGTCGAATTATAGTTCAAATGAGAAAAGCACTTTCGTTTTATTCAGTACTTGCCATCTTATTAATGATGGCAGTGTCTTGCTCCGAATCTTCTGAATCTCCAACCGTGGATGAGGAAGTGACCGAAGTGGTGAAACCAGAATTCACTCCTTCAACGAATGGAGTCGTTGTTGCCTACATCAATACAGACAGCATTCGTTCAAACTATAAGTTGTACAAAGAGTTAGAAGAGGAATTACTTCAAGAACGACTCATGTCTGAAAATCAATTCAACGCGCAAGTAAGTGCCTTCGAAAAGGATTATACAGATGCTCAGAGGGAAGCGGCCACACTATCCCAAGAAGCCTTGGTAATTCTTCAACGAAGACTGCAAACCAAAGAGCAAGAGCTGATGCAGCAAAAACAGGTCATGGAAAGTCAGCTCATGCAGAGTGAGGAGCGGAAGCTTGAGGAATACACCAAAGTAATCAAGGATATGTTGAAGGGATATTCTTCGGACAAAGGCATCGACATAGTCATGGCTCATGGAGACATCAGTAATTTGCTTTACATCAATGAAGCATTTGATGTGACCAACGATGTCATTGAGCAATTAAATTCGGAATACGATCAAACCCAGCTAGAAGCCAGCAAGTAATGTATATCGCAAGGAAATATCGAAAGTCAAACATTGTAGAGTATGTACTTTACATGTGGCATATCGAGGAATTGATTCGCTCGATGAACCTTGATATGAAGTTAATTGAGGATGGCATCATTAGATCCTTTCCGATGAACGGCAAGGCCAAAGGGGAATTGCGCACTTGGTATGAAACGCTCGTCAAAACGATGCAGGGCGAACGAATCAAGCAAAAAGGGCATCTGTCTGAGCTAACCGAATTGGTCACTGAGCTCACATTCTTGCATCAAAGCTTATTGACTGTGTACCAGGATAAGGCCTATCAAAAACTGGTTGCCGAAGCGCAACCCAATTTAGACGCACTCAAGCTAAAGACACAGGGAGAAGCTCGAAGTGAAGTGGAAGCAGCTTTGAATGGACTTTTCGGCGTTTTGGTATTGAAGCTAAAGAAGAGAGAAGTGTCAGAAGCTACTCAAGACGCAGTCCAGAGCATCTCCAAAATGATGGCTCACCTTGCCAAGCAATACAATGCAATGAAAGAGGGATCGCTCGCTCTACCTCGAGTGATGGAAAACTAATTCAATTAGGAGATTAGTTGATTAGTTGATTAGTCAATTAGGAAATGAAAAGATGTGTTGATTAGGAGATTCCGAGATTAACTCTGGTCGTAGAATTCAAGTTCCCTAATTAATTGGGGAATTGAAGCCAACACACTCAAAGAATAATTTGAGGTCGCGATGAAATTCTCTCGAGTCTTGAAAGACCTGATAAAGAACATATTTCCGCTTTCTTAGGGATTCGCTGAGTTCCAACCACCGCTTACTTTATATAGCTGAAATTCTTTTCCAAAATCATCACCCCTCAATAGACCAGGAGATTTTCTTCCTCCAAAAAACGATGTCCAGTAACAGATGAAAATTTCTCATTTTCCTGATTATCTGACCTTCTGATTAACCTATTAAAAAGCCGCTAGCAGAAGTTTTAAGTCTTTAAACGGCAATTTCAATGACTCTCCTAAGTATCGGTTGGTTAGTGTTCCATTGTATAGGTAAACTCCATTTTGAATTCCTTGATGATTGCGAATCATATTTTCAATGCCGCCTTCATCCCCCATTTGAAGCACAAGTGGCCCGACTACATTGCTCAAAGCATTGGACGCGGTTCGGCTGACAAGGGAAGTCATATTTGGGACACAATAATGGATGATGTCGTGAACCTCATAGGTCGGATCGTTATGCGTTGTCACCTTACTCGTTTCGAAGCAGCCACCTTGATCAATACTCACATCGACGATGACCGAACCTGCTTTCATGTTCCGTACCATTTCTTCTGTGACCACACAGGGTGTCCTTCCTGTGTTACTTCGGATTGCGCCGATCACAACATCAGCTCTCATCAATGCTTTGTGTAGGACTTTAGGCTGCAAAGTGGAAGTAGAAATTCGATGAGCTACACTGTGTTGCAATCTTCGAAGACGAGTTATTGAATTATCGAATACTCTAACATCTGCGCCTAATCCCAAAGCGGCGTTCGCAGCATATTCACCGACTGTTCCGGCGCCCAAAATTACTACTTGGGTTGGCGGAACACCAGTAATTCCGCCTAGCATTATGCCTTGACCTTTTAGGTTATTGAGGTATTCAGCGGCGTTCAGAATTGCTGTCGTCCCTGCAATTTCACCCATGCTTCTAACAATTGGGAGAGAACCAGCTTCATCAGCAATGTAGTCCCAGGCGATCGCCGTGACTTTTTTATCCATCAACTTCTTGATGTAGTTCTTTGGCTGTACGTTCAGTTGCATCGCCGAAATGAGTACTTGCTTCGGCTTCAAAAATTCTCTTTCTTCTTCTGAAATTGGTTCAACCTTGAGAATCAGTTCCGCTTCATAAACATCTTTGGTGGAGTAAGCGATATCAGCCCCTGATTCACTGTACTCATTGTCTGAAAAATTTGAATTTTCACCGGCTCCGGTTTCAACAGCGACACGGTGGCCATTATTCACAAGTAGCTGAACCGCCTCTGGAACGAGGCCGACTCGGTTTTCCTGCATGGAAACTTCTTTGGGGATTCCAATGAAGAGTTTTTTTGATTTGACCCCTCCTCTTTTCATTTGCTCTTGTGGCAAAATCATTGCTGATTGAGAAAGTTCTCGTTGGGTTTCTTTTGAAAAACTCATAGTGTGGTTATTTCGAGCGTTCTGAGTTCAACGTCACTTTCATGACCGATCCGAATGATAACAGCATCTTCCGGAATAAGTGACATGGCCTTTTCGGGCCATTCTATAAAGATAAGGTTGTTTGACGTAAGGTAATCCTCCCACCCGATATGAAGCAGTTCGGAAGGGTCCTCTATTCTATCCAAGTCGAAATGGTAAAAGACCCGAGCATTTTGACCAGAGTATTCATTCACGATTGCAAATGAAGGGCTGCTCATTTCACCATCATCAACTCCGAAGGCTGAACAAATGGACTTGATGTAAGTGGTTTTACCAGATCCCATTTCTCCTTGAAAGCAGAAGATTTGGAATTCACTACTCAATCGGTGAATCAGCTTCGTAAGCTCTTCTACTTGGTCAGGCTTTCCTATGCTAAGATGGTAGATCATTTGCTGGTTTGCCCTACAAATATCCTTATTCTAGCCTCTTACTATTTAGGCGTACAAATCGCGAACGGAATGACGACCTCCTCTAAAGAAATACCTCCATGTTGGAATGTATCACGGTAGTACTTCACGTAGTAATTGTAATTGTTTGGGTATGCAAAGAAGTCAGTGTTCTTCGCGAAAATATAGCGACTACTCACGTTAGTTCTCGGTAAGAATGCATCATCCGGATTGATCACCTCAAAGACCTCTTTCGCTTTGTAGTTGAGATTTCTACCGGTTTTATACCTCAAATTGGTATTTGTATTTCGATCTCCTACGACCTTTATTGGATGCTTAACGTGTACCGTTCCGTGATCTGTCGTGATGATCATTTTTGCGCCCATGTCCCGGATGCCTTGCATGATCTCCCTTAGAGTGGAGTGTTCAAACCAACTGAGGGTCAACGAACGATATGCTGCTTCGTCATCAGCCAATTCACGAATAACCTCCATTTCTGTTCGAGCGTGACTCAGCATGTCAACGAAATTGTAGACAATGGCGTTAAGGTCATTTCCGGCCAAAGTGTGCAAATTCTCGCTCACCTTCTTACCAAAATTGAGGTTCGTGATTTTAGAGTAGCTGTGCTTCATATTCTTACCTAGCCTCTTAAGCTGTTCAACCATCATGGCTTCCTCATGGTTGTTCTTTCCGCCTTCTTCCTCTTCATCTACCCAAAGCTCTGGATGTCTTTTTCGAATTTCATTCGGAAGGAGTCCACTAAATAGTGCGTTTCTAGCATACTGAGTAGCCGTCGGTAGAATACTGTAATAAGTTCTCTCCTCATCAATCCTAAAATCTTCCCCAATAATGTCTTTGATCATGTGCCATTGATCAATACGCAGGTTATCGATCACAATTAAAAATGTTGGCTTCCCTTCTTTTAACTCTGGTGCAATCCAATTTTTAAAGACCGTGTGTGACATTTCCGGCCTTGATTCAGCACCATTAAGCCAATCCAGATAATTGTCTTGAATAAACTTACTGAACTGAACATTGGCCTCGTCCTTTTGCATGCTCAGAATTTCTTGCATGCTTGGATCTCCGCTCTTTTGAAGCTCTATATCCCATTTCGCAATTTGCCCATAGAGATCCGTCCACTCTTCCCAATCGAGAGGATCATTGAGTCTCATCCCAATCTCACGAAATTCTTGTTGATAGCCAGAAGTTGTTTTTTCACTCACAAGACGCTTGCTATCCAAATTCTTCTTCAGACTCAACAGGATCTGATTAGGATTCACTGGTTTGATGAGATAGTCTGAGATTTTGGAACCGATGGCATCTTCCATAATGCTCTCTTCTTCGCTTTTGGTAATCATTATTACCGGGACGTTGGGCCTTTTGTTTTTGACACGCGCGAGTACTTCCAACCCACTCAATCCAGGCATGTTTTCATCCAGAAATAAAATGTCGAATATTTCTTCATCAAAAGCTTCCACTGCCTCGACACCAGAATTTACTGCTTTTACTTCGTAGCCCTTATTCTCAAGAAAAAGAATGTGTGGTTTTAATAGATCTATTTCGTCATCTGCCCACAGAATGCGGACTTGTTCGTTGCTCATAAGTTGCGTTTATCTTCGTGCTCAAAGGTAGACTCGGTGGACATCCAACCCAAAGCGAATTCACTAAAGACTTTTAACGATCCGATTTACGGTTTTATTTCGATCCAAGATTCATTGATTTTCAAATTGATCGAACATCCGTACTTCCAGCGGCTCAGACGAATCAGTCAACTCGGACTCACGAACTTGGTTTATGGTGGTGCAAACCACAGTCGATTTCAGCACGCACTGGGAGCGATGAACCTCATGCGGAGCGCAATCAACGTATTGAGGGCGAAGGGGATAGAGATTACTCCAGAAGAAGAACAAGCCTCAAAGGCAGCCATCCTATTGCATGATATCGGACATGGCCCATTCAGCCATGCACTGGAAAACACCATCGTTAGAGGAATAGATCATGAGCGCATTGGACTGACCATCATGAAGGAATTAAATGATGAATTTAATGGTGAACTCAATCTGGCTATTTCCATATTTAGTGGTCAACACCCAAAGAAGTTCTTACACCAACTCGTAAGCAGTCAACTTGATACGGATCGACTGGACTACTTGAAAAGGGATAGTTTTTTCACTGGAGTATCGGAAGGCGTAATTGGTTCAGAACGAATTATTAAAATGCTTGCCGTTCATGATGGTGAGCTTGCTGTAGAAGCAAAAGGACTTTATTCACTTGAGAAGTTTCTAATTGCGAGACGACTTATGTATTGGCAGGTGTACCTCCACAAGACGGTTGTCAGTGCAGAGTTCTTGCTCATGCAGATTTTAATCAGGGCGAAAGAACAGTTTAGAGATGGCGTCGACCTCTGGGCATCCGGATCGCTGAGGTATTTTCTCGAAGGAAAGAATTTAGAGGCCTCAGACACGAGTTGGCTCTCTCATTTCCTCAAGTTAGATGACTACGATATCTTCTCTTCCATTAAACAATGGATCAAGAGTGATGACAAAGTGCTTGGCGAATTGTGCGAGCGTCTAATTAATAGAAAACTTTTGAAGGTCAAACTGCTTGAACACCCACTAGATCAAGCAGTTATTGATGAACTTAGGGAAGAAGTCGCTAAAGAATTAAATTGGTCAAAAGAGGAAGCATCATACTTACTCTTCCAAAATAGCCTCTCCAATACGGCCTACAATCCAGAAAGTGAGAGAATCACTGTACTGTACAAGGACGGATCGGTACAAGATATCTCGAATGCGGCGAGCATTTTTAGATTTTCTTCACTTGAAGCGCAAGAAACCAAGAACTACCTATACTATCCCACCTTTCTCAACGTCTAGATTGTGTTAATAAATAGGGCTTAAGTTCGAAAGTTCAAAGTAAGAGACATCTACTTTTGACCATGCGTGCGGAGCCTTGATATACCTTTGCGCGGATTTAACCTATCTCGATGGAGTTTAAAGCAGGACAGATAGCAGAAATGCTCGGTGGCGAGGTTGTAGGCGATTCAGACGCAACCGTTAAAGACCTGAGTCCCATTGAGGCAGGGAAGTCTCAAACTCTGTCTTTCCTTGCAAACCCAGCCTACACAGAACACATCTACTCTTCAAAATCGTCCGTGGTCATTGTATCAAATGATTTTGAAGCTGAAAAAGATCTCCCTGAAAACCTCACCCTCATTAGAGTGGATGATGCGCGTCTGGCATTTTCAAAACTCATGGAGTCTTATGCTCAAATGCAGAAGCCAGCTCCGGGAATTTCTGATTCTGCCGTAATTGAAAAAGGAGCGGTAATTGACGATTCTGCACATGTCGGTGCGATGGCCGTTGTGAACGCTGGAGCGATTATCGAAAGTGAATGTGTAATCGGTGCTGGTTCGATCATTGGGAAGGATGCACAAGTCGGTTCTGGGTCTCTTCTTCATGAAAATGTTAGAGTTGGAGAACGTTGTGTCATTGGCGCTTCTTGCACTATTCAACCCGGAGCGATTATCGGAGGAGATGGATTCGGATTTGCACCGAATGCCCAAAATGAATATCACAAAGTGGTTCATCTTGGAAATGTCATTTTGGAAGATCATGTTGAAATCGGTTCGAATACCACCATCGACCGAGCAACCTTAGGAAGCACTCGCATTGGAAAAGGTGTCAAATTGGACAATCTCATCCAGATTGCACACAACGTTGAAATCGGTGAGAGCACGGTTATTGCGGCCCAAACAGGAATTGCCGGGTCGACTAAAATTGGAAAGAATTGTATGATTGGCGGTCAAGTCGGAATTGTTGGCCATCTCACAATCGCAGACGGTGTCAAAATTGCCGCGCAGTCTGGAATCGGAAATAGCATAACTAAAGAAGGTATGATCGTCCAAGGCTCTCCGGCCATGTTCATTGGGGACTTCAAACGATCCTACGTACATTTCAGGAATCTTCATAAAATCGCCGAAGCGGTCGAGCAAACCAAAAGCAAAGACGATGGCTGAAAAGCAGAAAACCTTAAAATCATCCTTCACGGTGGAGGGCGTTGGCCTTCATACTGGAAAACAAACCACCATGACTGTGCATCCATCGGAGCCCGATTCATGGTATAACTTTAAACGAGTCGACATTGAAGGATCTGAGCTTATTAGAGCAGACGTCGACAACGTAATCAGCACTCGGCGAGGCACTTCGCTGGGAGTTGGAAACTCTGAAGTCCATACCACTGAGCATGTTCTGGCAGCCCTCATGGGAATGGGTGTGGACAATGCCCTTATAGAACTTGATGGTCCAGAAATTCCAATTCTCGACGGTAGTTCGAAGTTTTTCGTAGAAGCAATTGAGAAAGCCGGTATCGTTGAGCAAGACATTGAGAAAGAATACTTCATTCTCAAGGAGAACATCACGTTCGAAGATCCTGAGCGTGAAGTAGAAATGCTTGCTGTTCCATCACCGGATTATCGAATAACGGTAATGGTTGATTATCGATCTCCCCTACTTGGGACTCAGCATGCCAGCATGTATAAGATTTCTGAATTCAAGGATGAATTCAGTCGATGCCGAACGTTCGTATTCCTCCGCGAATTGATGCAATTGGTGAATAATGGACTCATTAAAGGCGGAGATGTGGACAATGCCATCGTTATGGTGGACCAAGACACTTCGGAAATTAGCGAAGAAGACAAGGATCGACTTGCAGCTACATTCCATCGAGACAAATCAGAATTAGAAGTTGCTGAAATTGGCATTTTAAACAATGTCAAACTACATTTTCAAAATGAACCTGCTCGACATAAGTTATTGGACATTGTCGGAGACCTTGCACTGATCGGAAAACCAATTCAAGGACATATTCTAGCGGCGAGACCAGGTCATACGACCAATGTTGCGTTTGGTAAAATGCTCAAGGATCTAATCAAGAAAGAAACTAAATCAGCTCCAGAATTTGATCTGAATGCAGATGCTATTTATGGGATCACCGAGATCAGTGAAATGCTTCCACACCGCTATCCATTCTTGTTGATTGACAAGGTCATTGAAATGGGTGAAGGTTACGTGGTAGGCATTAAAAACGTCACCATGAACGAGGAATTTTTTCAGGGTCATTTCCCCGGAAACCCAGTCATGCCCGGAGTTCTTCAAATTGAAGCTATGGCTCAAACCGGCGGCATCCTCATTCTGAGTCAAATAGAAGATCCTTGGAACTATGAGACACTCTTTGTCAAAATAGATAAAGTGAAATTCAAGCGAAAAGTGGTTCCTGGAGATACCTTGATTTTCAAGTTAGAATTATTAGGCCCAGTGCGGCGCGGATTAGTGAATATGAGAGGAACAGCATACGTAAGGAACCATGTGGTTTCTGAAGGTGAGTTGATGGCTCAAATAATTAAAGTACGGAATGATGAGCGAGTTAAGAGCCAACATTCATCCTAACGCCAAGATTGGCGAAAACGTAACCATCGAGCCTTTCTCCACTGTTTACGGTGATGTTGAGATTGGCGATGGAACATGGATCGGACCGAATGTCACGATCATGGACGGTGCTCGTATCGGTAAGAATTGCAAAATTTTCCCCGGTGCCGTAATCTCTGCTATCCCTCAGGATTTAAAATATGGCGGAGAAGAGACTCACGCCATTATCGGGTACAATACAACGATCAGAGAATGTGTGACCATCAATAAAGGCACAAAGGATAAGTGGAAGACTGAAGTTGGAAGCAATTGTTTACTCATGGCCTACGTCCACGTAGCTCATGATTGTATCGTTGGAAATAATGTGATTTTGGCCAATTGTGTGACGCTAGCAGGACATCTTCAAATCGAAGACCACGCGATATTGGAAGGTTTGGTTGCTGTTCAGCAATTCATTCGGATTGGAGCACATTCATTCATTGCAGGCGGAACGCTTGTTCGCAAGAATGTTCCACCGTATGTAAAAGCCGCTCGAGAACCGATCAGTTATGTTGGAGTCAACTCCATTGGCTTGCGACGACGTGGATTCAGTGATGATGATGTGAAGCGCATTGAGGACATCTATCGACATGTGTATGTACTTCATGAAAACCCAAATAAAGGTGTCAAGGCAGCTGAAGAAGCCATTGATCAATCTCCATTCAAAGAAGAGATTCTTGAGTTTATTCGTTCCTCTGAACGAGGTGTAATGAGAGGCGCTTCCTAATGCGCATTGAACTTTCCGATATCGGGAAGCAGTACGGCAATCATTGGATTTTTAAAAAGGTGAATGCCAGATTTGAATCTGGAAATATCTACGCGATTACGGGTCACAACGGAAGCGGAAAGTCTACGCTCCTCCAAATCATTTCTGGTTTTGTGACTCCAACCGATGGATCAATCTTGTATCAAAAGAATGGCGATAGGATTGAGATTGCGTCTTGGTTTAAGCACTTGAGTATAACTGCTCCATATCTCGAGTTATTTGAAGAATTTACGGTCACTGAAGCAATTGAATTGCACCATCAACTCCAGGCGTTAAGTTCAAGTCCTGAGGAAATTATAAACGATATTGAACTTGACGCACATTCTTCAAAGCAGTTGAAACATTTGAGCTCTGGTATGCAACAGCGGCTCAAGCTTTCTTTGACCTTGCATAGCGATTCCGATATTCTTTTGTTGGATGAACCCTGTTCGAATCTAGATGAGCGTTGGATGGACTGGTACAATGATCGGTTGGGAAAAATAGGGTCAGAAAAGATCACGATTATCAGTTCCAACAATCATCGCGAAGAATTAAAGTTGCTGAATACAGACCCGATCGATTTAACTACCGCTTCTTATCATTGACAAGCGTTAATGTTCCTCTCAGCTCTGGGAAGTTTTCTGAACGAAGAATGTAGAAGTATGTTCCGGAGCTATGGTTCAGTGGAACCCACTCATTTTTATAAGGCTTAGACTCGAACACTCGCTGTCCCCAACGATTGTAAATGACGAGATATGGGTCTTCAAAATTCGTGATGTTATTGATGTAGAACGCATCGTTGATTCCATCACCATTTGGTGAGATTACATTCGGTATGAACACGCAATGATCAACGGTAATCGAGACGGTATCGCTCGCTGTGTTTCCGCACGTGTCAGTGACAAGGAGGTAGTGATTATTGCTCTGTTTTGAAATCACTTTATAGCGATTCTCATTCAGCTTAATAAAAGTCTCACTGGGGAGCGGTTCATTGATTGGTTGCCACTCATATCTAAATCCACCAGCACCGCCATTCGCAATAATTTCAAAGGTGTACTCATCTCCATAGCACACCGAAACATCATTTGATATGAGTAGGTCAATGTCTCCGTAATCAGGGATCGAAATCAGCGCCGTGGTCGAATCCCGATTTCCGCAAAAATCAGTGACTGAAAGACTCACCAGCTGCGTCGTACTTGCTGTGAAGAGCACAAAAGAATTTGAGTCACCCGTAGACCATTCATATTGAATAGGTTCTAATCCTCCTGTCACGTCTGGAATGAGTTCAAATTCAGCTCCTGCACATTGGGCCTCAGCTCCATCTAAGGTGGCCGCTAACTGAGGAATTTGGAGAGCACGAATAAAAAACGAAGTGTCATATCTCCTACCGCAATCATCCCTTACCCAGAAGTGGATGGTCGTGTCTCCAAGTATTGTGACGGTAATTATGGAATCGTCATCAAAAACTGGATTGATTTTATCCCATGAGTAGGTATATGGTCCAACTCCTCCACTAAATACCGGATCAATTGTCAAAGCAGATCCAATGCAGAAAATAGTTGTGTCTGGAAAAGCCACCGTAAAAGTCTCAGGGTCTTTAATAGTCAGTTTCGCTGTATCAACCACTTCTCGACCGCAGGCATCTGTGACGGTCACGAAAACGGTCATTGGGTCATTTACGGTCACGGTATCCGTAACATCGCTCGATCCATCAGACCAAGCATAGGTAAAAGGTGGTGTCCCAAACAATTGATTCAATGCAAGGATAATCTGATCTCCTGCACAATTCACGGATGAATCATTGATGATTGCGACCACTGGATCATCCAAGTAGTTCTTCGTCACAAAAACAGTATCGTAAAACGTGCTCAGAGCACAACTATCCTGAATCTCGACAACAAAAGTGTCCACTCCTCCATTCGGAGAAAGAGTCACCCAGAAATTATCAATCGTATCACCAGTACTCCATAGATAGGTGTATGGGGGCGGACCTCCACCCGTAATAATGGCGTACAGATTTATAGAGTCGGGCGGACAATCAAATGCCGTATCGGGTGTTAAATTCCCCGTGAGGTTTGGAACATCAAAGAAGTATAAGGTTCCCTCGCTGATGAAGGTATCGCCGCAGGCCGTAACGCTTATTGCCTGGATTGTGATGAACTCCATCCCTTCATTCAAGGTATCGGCAAATGGGATGATGGTGATGATGGTATCCGAGACACCCGGCGGTAAAATGATGGTATCAGGAAGTTCCGTGAAGTCGACTCCATTGGTTGCAGTTCCGACATAGTTGATGATGGTGAATGCAGAATCTGCAGTGTCATCTCGAACGAATTGGATCTCAGCAAAACCGCATCCTTCATTAATGGTGCTATCTCCATTTACAGAGGCAATGCTCACCTCGATGAGATTGGAACTGAAACTCCCGCCTTCCAGAAAAACGCCAGAATCAAGAATTCCATCGCCCGCATCTGCGATGGCCATTTTGATATGGTAAGTGTCACCACAAACCACTTCCGACACCGCTTCAAGCGTCACAGTCATTCCTCCATAGAGGACATTCGTATCTGTGGGAGCGGTGTAGTTATTTGCAAAGTATTGTGAGTTACAGGGACAAGGCGGAGAACAGTTTGATCCACCCGCAATGTCATTGACCGAATTGATAGAGACCTCCGTGCCTGTGCCTGGGATGATGGCGAGATTCTCAGCTCCATTGGAATAAGGACCGCTAATGCCCGGCCCGCTCAAAAAGAAGCCAAAGACATCATTAAAGTTGGAACAGACATAGTTTGGGTATTCCATGCTAGCAAATACATAGCTGAATCGGATGGTATCTCCTTGAGGAACGAAATCGAATTCGAGAATCGCCGCATTGTTCAACGAATATCCAGGAATCAACAATTGTAAATCTGCGTCTCCAACTCCATCAGACCCACCAGGCCCTGGATTTGGATTGATTGAACTGGAAGTTCTTTCCTCAACACTTCCCGATGCCATCCACAGACCGTATGGAATATCCACGATCGTACTGTCGGAGGTATATTCTCCGATTTGCGTAGAGTCATAACCAACCTGATGTCCGAAAAATGAAGTGTCACAGCCCGTAAATGTGGCATTGAATGCGATGACACCGGATCCAAGCAAAACATCCTGAACGTAGTAATCTGCCCAGTTTCCAGATTGTTTGGCACTCGTTACGTTCAACTGTGCTGTTCCTACTGAAGGAATGCACAAAAACAAGAGGATGTATATGGGAATACTTCGGAGCATTGTAGTTGGAGACAAGACGCTAAATGGAGACATTTAGTTTACTCACTTTGGATGTCTCTGGACATCTGAGCAACCTTCTCTTTGAGGGACTCTTTGTAGGCTTTCAATCGATCTTGAACATCAGAATCGAAAGTTCCAATTATCTGTGCTGCAAGGATACCTGCATTCTTGGCGGCATTTAATGCCACCGTTGCTACTGGAACCCCACCAGGCATTTGAAGAATGGACAATATCGAATCCCATCCGTCGATTGAATTGGAAGACTTAACTGGCACTCCAACCACCGGCAATGTCGTGACAGACGCGACCATTCCAGGCAAATGCGCAGCACCTCCAGCTCCAGCAATGATCACCTTCAATCCGTTATCGTAAGCGGAAGCAGCATAGTCCATCATCTTTTCAGGAGTGCGATGAGCTGAAACGATGTCAACATCACATGCTATTCCGAACTCGCTTAGAATGTCAACTGCATCTTTCATCACTGGAAAGTCGCTTTTGCTTCCCATTATGATACCGACAAGAGGTTTTTCTGCCATGTGGCTAAATTACGTGATTACTTTGATCTTCTCTTTGACCGCCTTGGCTTTATGAAGTGCCTCTTCAGAGCTAGAGCCGAGTACTGTAACGTGTCCCATTTTTCGAAAAGGCTTAGTGACTGACTTTCCGTAGATATGCGGATATACTCCTCCCTGAGCAATTGCCTCTTCCAGCCCGTCGTAATTCACTGGTCCCTCATAGCCTTTCTCTCCCAGCAAGTTGATCATTGCCGCTGAACTTGTTAAGGCTGTATCTCCCAGTGGCCAGTTGAGTATCGCTCTCATGTGAATGTCGTACTGAGAAGTAAAACAAGCTTCGATCGTATGATGTCCACTGTTGTGCGGCCGAGGGGCGATTTCATTTATAAGGATTTGGCCGTCTCGAGTTAGGAACATTTCAACCGCCAGTAGCCCAACCATGTCAATTTCGGAAATCAACCTTTCGGCAGTCCTACGAGCTTCATCTTCTATTGCTTGATCAACGCGGGCCGGACTCACGAGGTAGTCTACCAGATTTGCCTCGTCATTAAAGACTTGTTCAACCAATGGGAAGCTTAGGACATCCCCTTTACCATTCCGAGCTACCAGCACTGAGAGCTCCATTTCATAGTCCACCCATTGCTCGAGAACAGATGGCGCATCGAAACCCGAGTGGATATCGTCTTGAGATTTTATTGGGGTAACTCCTCTCCCATCGTATCCACCAACACGCATTTTTTGCATTACAGGTAATAGATGGAGATGATCATTAATCTGATCACGATTTTCTACCAGTGCAAATGGAGCTGTGGCGAAGCCGTGATCACTGTAAAATTGTTTCTGAACGCCTTTGTCTTTGACCAGTTTTAGGATCCGGGGCTGAGGATAAACTGGGATTCCTTCTAATTCTAACTTTTCCAAAGCCTCAATGCTGACATTTTCAATTTCGATGGTCACCACATCGCATGCCTTACCCATTGCATAGACCGCATCAAAGTCATTTCGATCAGCACAAATAAACTCATGAGATATAGCACTACACGGAGCCGAAGGGTCGGGATCGAGCGTAACGATCTCATGTCCGTAATTGAGTGCATTTTGGATGAACATCCTGCCTAACTGACCTCCACCTACAATTCCTATTCGCATATCCAGAATTTAGAAAGGCGCAAAGATATTCGACAAGAATCTTCCACAGCCGTGATGTACTTTCGCAAACGATTTTTTGGAAGAATGATCACGGTAAGAGACAAGCAGTTCGACGTTTATTTATCTCAGGTAGAAATTGCCAATGAGATGGAGCGAGTTGCTCGGAATCTGATGCACGACTACAGAGATTCTACCCCAATTTTCTTAGGGATTCTTCATGGCTCTTTCATGTTCTTCTCTGATTTGATGAAAGAATACCGATTGGAATGTGAAGTAGGGTTTTTAAAAGCATCATCGTACTTAGGAATGGAAACTACTGGCAGGGTGAAGTTCCATGAAGCAGGAGAACTTGACTTAGAAGGTCGCGATGTAATTCTTGTGGAAGACATCGTTGACACTGGCAACACTTTAAAGGCACTTCATGATCATTTAAAAACTCACAACCCCAAATCTGTCAAGACTTGCACGCTGTTGTTTAAGAAGGAAGCGTACAAGCAAAACCTGCCTATTGACTATGTTTGTTTTGAAGTAGACAACAAGTTTCTACTTGGCTATGGTCTTGACTATGATGGACTTGGCCGCAACCTTCCGGAAGTATATATCCTAAAAGAAGACCTATGATCAACATCGTAATATTCGGCCCTCCTGGTGCAGGAAAAGGAACACAAAGTGACAAGCTGAGAGAGAGATTTGACTTGGTTCATATTTCAACTGGCGATGTGTTTAGGGCACTCGATCCAGAATCTGATTTAGCAAAACTTGCCAAAAGTTATTCTGATAAAGGAAACTTGGTTCCTGATGAAATTACGATCAAGATATTAGAAAATGAGGTCCAAAAGCATCCTCAGGCAAACGGTGTAATTTATGATGGATTTCCACGAACAACTGCACAGGCAGCGGCCCTTGATACGTTCCTAGGGGAGAAAAGCGCTTCAATTACGATGGCTCTAGCTCTTGAAGTAGAGGAAGATGAACTTCGGGAACGCCTGAAAAAACGAGCCCTTGACAGTGGCAGACCTGATGATGCCAACCCAGAAATCATTCAGAACAGAATTGATGTTTACAACGCTCAAACCGCACCCGTAGCGGACTTCTATAAAGAGAAGGGTAAATACACAGGAATTGATGGCATCGGTTCAATTGAAGACATCTTCAATCGATTAGCCGACACCATCGAAGCGAAGGTTTAACCTATGGCCAAAAACCGAAAAATTCACTCGAGCAACTTTGTTGACTATGTCAAGGTCAACTGTCGAAGCGGCAATGGTGGACCAGGATCCGTACATTTCCGTAGAGAAAAATTTGTATCCAAAGGTGGTCCGGATGGAGGTGATGGAGGTCAAGGCGGAAGCATCATTCTTCGAGCGAACAAGCAGATGTGGACATTGCTTCACTTGAAATATCGGAAGCACGTCAGGGCTGATGATGGAAAACCAGGCGGGAAACAAACTTCTACTGGAGCAAGTGGTAAAAACGTCTTTATGGAAGTTCCTCCCGGCACCGTAGTTCGTAATGCGGAAACCGGAGAACAACTGTTTGAGGTTACGGAAGAAGGTCAAGAATTCACCATCGCCCAAGGCGGCCGAGGTGGTTTAGGAAATTGGCACTTTAAAAACTCTACCAAACAAACTCCAAGGTATGCTCAACCAGGAACTCCAGGAGTCGAGGATTGGTTCATTCTGGAGCTCAAAATACTTGCTGACGTCGGGTTGGTTGGATTTCCAAATGCTGGAAAATCAACTCTCCTAAGTACGATAACCGCGGCCAAGCCTGAGATCGCAGACTACGCGTTCACGACGCTCACTCCAAATCTTGGCATCGTCCGTTATCACGATGATCTCTCCTTTGTCATGGCGGATATTCCCGGCATCATCGAAGGCGCAAGCATGGGTAAAGGACTCGGCTATGAGTTTTTGAGGCATATCGAAAGAAATTCCATCCTTCTATTTCTGATTCCTGCGGATAGCGACAATCACTTCGAAGAGTACCAAGTTTTGATGAAGGAACTGGAGGCTTACAACCCCGAACTCATGCATAAAGATCATGTTGTGGCCATTTCAAAGGCGGACATGCTTGATCAAGAATTAATGGATGAGATCGAAGCCAGTTTTCCAAAAGGACTTCCTCATCTCTTTTTCTCCTCCGTCTCTCAACTGAATTTGGGTGATTTGAAGGACATGCTATGGAACACGCTCACAACTGAAAAAGAGTAATGTTAAGAAGGCTGCGCGTATATTTTACTGGGTTTGCTATCGGTCTCATCATGGTCTACTTCTTCTTTGGAAGAGACGATTCTCGCGACCTTGATATTTGGACTCCTTCCCAGCGTATTCTAGAAGATATTCGAAACGATTCGGTCTTTCATGAAAGTGAACGACTGATCTGCTACACTGACTGTCTCGATATTTCAGAAGATGATTTGATAAGCATCTGGAAAGACTCAGAAGTTACAAGTCTGAACCCAGGAGGAGATCCATATCGATATCAAATTGACCTTGTCACGGCGAATCGAAGCTACGAAGCCATTGTTGAGCGAATCGATAAGAAGCATTCCCTTGTCGGAATCTCTGACAAACAGAACCCTCAAAGTTGTGAGTGTTAGCACCAGAGCCATAAGCAGCGTTGAGTCGTTCAACGACCTTCTCCAGGAGGTCGATCCATCACAAATTTTTGTCCTGACTGATTCCAATACGGTTGCGCATTGTTTGCCGCGATTTGAAGAGAGCTATCTCGGAGGAACTCCATATTCATCAATTTCTGTCGAAGCTGGAGAAGAGTCTAAGAGCATTGAAGTCGCCGAGGAAGTATGGCAAATATTAATCGAAGCCAATGCTGATCGCAGCTCACTCCTCATTTCTCTTGGAGGTGGAATGATCACGGACCTTGGAGGATTTGTCGCTTCTACCTACAAGCGAGGAATTGCTTCGTTACTTGTACCTACAACACATCTAAGCATGACTGATGCAGCCATTGGTGGAAAGACTGGTGTAAATTATTCTGAGCTCAAAAATCAAATTGGAACGGTGCATGATGCTGAGGGAGTACTGGTCGATTCGACCTTTCTCGAAACATTGCCTCATCGTGAATTGAAAAGCGGATTCATCGAAACAGTAAAACATGGGCTTATTGCCGATGTCGAGTTGTGGAATGAATTGCGAGATGGAGATGTTCTCTCGCTTTCAAAAAACGCTGAACTGATCAAGAGAAGTCTCTTGATCAAAGATGAAATGGCGAAGAAGGATCGACACGATCACGGAATTCGTCAAGCGCTCAATTTTGGACATACTGTTGGTCATGCACTGGAAGCGGATGCAAAAATTCTACACGGTGAGGCGGTCGCTTTTGGCACGGTCGCTGAGTTGTTTTTATCCCATAAAATCTGCGCCCTGCCTCATGAACATCTCGTAGAAGCAGTTGATTACTTAAAGCAGAATTTTGACGTTCCTGTTGATAAAATTGATGAGGCATCACTTTTAAACAAGATGTATAACGATAAAAAAAACCGGAACGGAAATATCCGCTTCACTCTGATACCTAATATTGGTAAGGTTAAGATTGGCATCAATGTGGACGAAGAAACAATTCTGGAATCCATTCGTTTTGCTGCTGTACAAATGCTCTGATGAAATACATACTACGCGCTAAAACTCACAATCTGAAGGGAGACATTGAACTCCCCGGATCGAAGAGTATTAGCAATCGCGTTCTGATCATACGAGCTCTCTCTTCCAAACCTTTTCAGATCAATCAACTTAGCGATGCCGATGATACAGCTGTATTATCCAAAGCATTAGATCGAAACGACATTATTACTGATGTTGGGCCGGCGGGCACGGCTATGAGGTTCTTAACGGCCTATTATGCCACACAACCTGGCGAAAAAGTGCTGACGGGATCTGACAGGATGAAGAAACGACCAATCGCTTTGCTGGTTGATGCATTGCGCCAATTGGGGGCACACATAACTTACTTGGAGAATGAAGGCTTTCCGCCGCTGCACATTGAAGGGCGAAGGCTAAAAGGAGGAGAAATCAACATCGATGGAAATGTTTCGAGTCAGTTCATCACGGGACTGATGCTCATTGCTCCTACTCTACCGCAGGCGCTCAAAATCAAGATAAATGGTGATCCGCTTTCTCGTCCATACATCCTCATGACGCAGAATTTGATGACACGATGTGGTGCACAAGTGGATATTGACGAGAATGTCATTACTGTTCATCCAGGGCGTTATCGATCAAAAGAATTTACGATTGAGCGGGATTGGTCATCAGCCGCATTCTGGATGAGTTTTGCTGCTTTGAGCCGCAAATCTGATATCATCTTAAGAGGGTTGACCAGCGATTCCATTCAAGGAGATAAGTCGGCCATCGAATTGTACGAACGGCTTGGCTTGAAATGCACCTTCACAGAGAGAGGCCTGCGCGTAGAAAAGAATGGAGAAGCCCAAAAGGTTGAGAGTTGGAATTTTCGAAATCACCCTGATTTAGTTCCTCCCGCCGCTTTTGCTGCAGCCGGCATGAAACAAGACTTCACGATGAGTGGATTGGACAACCTTCGACTAAAGGAAACCGACCGCATTGCGGCTCTGGAAAATGAGCTTCATAAGATCGGAGTCAAGACCAGCACCGACGGGCCCATCATGAATATGAGTCCAAGCGAACCGCATACGCCGGAGACGTACTTTGAATCCTATGATGACCACCGAATGGTCATGGCGGTAGCACCGATGAGCATGTTGTTCTCAGAATTCAAAATTGAGAACCCAATGGCCGTGGCCAAATCCTATCCAGGTTTCTGGAATCAGGTGGAGAAGTTTGTCGATGTGAGGCCGACGAGGTGATCACTTCACGAAGACCTCTTTCGAGTTCTTGACCTCACACGTTGTTTTTGCCTTGCGTTATGCCATACATCGAACATCGTGCTGAAGTATGCCGTTCCAGCGACTAGTACCATGAGTAATATGAAAACCATCAACACCGTAATTGCACTATTGCCAAATATCAAAACAGTCAAAAACAGGATCAACGCGCATGCGAGTAACATTAGAATGGCTATTGCTGCGCAGCCAAGAAATTTGGGGAAATAAAAGCCCGCAACCGAGTCGAAATATTCGTGATCAAACTTTTGATACTTGACCTTGCTGTATTCCTTCGCCTTCTTCCGGGCACTTTCTTGTTGCTTCTCAACATAGGATTCATAAACCTTTTGCTTCCTCGCTCCTGCCATCCGAGGACTTGGACTGTGGCGAGTCAAGTCGTACCGTCGACGTTTCGTTGGGTCGCTCAAGATCTCATACGCCTCGGTGACTTCGATGAATAGATCTTCAGAATCTGGCAGCTCACTGACGTCTGGGTGATACTTTTTGGCTAAACTTCGATATGCATCTCTAATCTCGTCGCTCGAGGCTTCATGAGTGAGTCCTAGGGTTTGATAGTGATTAGCCAAGCCGCGAATTTAGATTAGAACTTCACTCTTAATTGAGCCTTCACCTCAGTTCTCGTCGATCCGTCGATTTCATTCAAGCCACTTCCGATTTGATTGCGGTCGGCATAGAATGTTTGGGACAATCGGACGGTTAGTTCACTCCATCTGCTCAGATCATATTTCCCAATAAGATAGGCTCTACTTCCTCGATTGTAATATGCCGGAACAGAAAAGGCATAGAGCACGTCATGCTCATAGGTGTAGATTCGGCTATCATATCCATCGGTGTCAAATAGAGCATATCTGAATTTCAGTTCGTAGCGAGCAGGCCACGTCGGCTTCCAGATGAAGTCCTGATACATCATCCATCCTGATTCTGCTGTTCTTTCTGGCTGATTTACGAAGAGGTACTCGAGTCGATTTCGAATTGAAAATGTTTTGGAAAAGGCGTATTGGGCGTTGATTCTGAACCACTGTTTTTTCTGGAAATTCACAGATTTAGATGGAAGGTTTTCCACCTGATAGTTTTCCTGCTTTTCTTCCATTCTGTATCGAGCATAGGCTTTAAATGCCTTGTTCGGCCGATACTCTAGTTGACCTAAATATTCCTTCCCGTAGGATGGAATATCCGTTCTAAAACGCAACCACGGAAATGTGAACAGATCGTAGTATGCATTGAAACGCCAAGCCTTACTCATCTTTGCCTCGAGGCCAAAATACAACCCTTCTTCATTGCTGTTTCTTGAACTCTCGCTGATGGCATTGCTCCGCGGGGAGAAGTATCCTTTGCTATAATTCCGATGTAGAATTGAAATATTGAACGTTTGATCCAGACTCATGATGGCCCCATTGATGTAGGCCGTGCCGCCATCTGACCGAAATGAGGCTTCGCCAAATCCAAGAATATTGCGAATTAGAAATTGATAGTCGAGCCCAGCGACGTAGAAGGAACCGCTACGTCCTTCAAACTTTCTGTACAAGTCAGCCAAACCTCCGAAGTCACTTCCATAATTGGTCTGAACGAAAGTGGCGCCTATATGATGATCGTCCAGTGACACTTTTACGTTTCCTCCAAAGTTTGTCTCTCTGACGGCATCTTTATCGAAGAGCTGAGAAGGCGTCCCATGAATGCCACTTGTCTGAAGGGAAGAGAATTCTGACACCTGAAATTCTTCGTCGAGCGTGTCGATGACAGTTTTGTTCGCATCCAGCATCTTGCTCGATCCAAATGCCGTGATTTCCACTGATCCAATTTGCAGTGTTGTGGCCGCACCTCGCATGAAATTATTCTCATCTGCGCTGACGTAAGGAGCAATTCCACGTCCATTGCGCTTGATACTCTTAATGTCTGCTGATTTCCCGAAAGCCAATCCGGTCCAGTAGGTCAGTCCTTGGCCAAACTCGATTTGATAGTCCCCAATTATCGCATGCTTTATAACGCCTTGATTCCCAAGATAAATATGAGCGGAATAGTAATCAAATCCAAGTTTCTGGGTCCCAGTAAAAAACTCTTCACCAGGATCTTTTTCGGCTGTAATTCCAGCGCTTAGGTTTTTCAAGAACCGAAATCTATAACGAGTATATATTCTGGCTGCATCACCCAAGTACCGACTATCGGGTTTCGCTGACAACGTTGAATCATCAATGGGCGCAAACCCCTCCATTTCTTCCAAAACTCGCTGATATCGAATGATGGCTTCATGACTGGCCTCTTGTTTAATCGATGTCCCGTTTAATCTGCTTTCGGTGGTTTTATCCAGCACCTTCACAAAAGGCCCAATTGCCTCCAACGTTCTTAAATCGAAACCATCAATTCCTTGTAATTCCAACATTGAAATGAGCTTTCCAGCGAGCTTAATATGTCTCTGCAACGCCCTGATTTGGAAATCATCGAGCGCATAGAGTCTTTGAAGTTCACCTCTCTCAGCCTTGTTAAGGTTCAGGGGATGGTCGTAGAAATAGTTCAGGTCTTCGAGAACGGTTGTGAAGTCTAAATCTTCAGTCTCCAGGTTTTCCGAAACGAGCTCGATGATCTGGTCGATGGCGACTTGCTTCTGTTGGTCTGAGTCTTGAGCCAACACAGATCCTATTAGAATTATCAGACCGAATATCAGCCCGACTCTCTTCATGACTTACGCTTGCCGAAATAGTACGAAAGGCTGGCCGATGCACTGGAACCGAGTTGTTGGTCCCAATTGGTTGCTACGTCAATTCCCATTTTGTTCCAAACCACACCCAATCCAAAACCAAACGACGAATTCAGCGTGGCATATCCTGCTCTAATGTGGATTTGTTCAACAGGCACGTACTCTATCCCGCTTCTTAAGTTAATTGGCAAGTCCATGTCTTTATCAACCTGTAGTGTCATGGAAACCTTCTCAGAGAATTCATAGGTACTTCCAATTGCCAATAGTGTCGGTATCCGCTCATTGTCAAAATCAGCAAGCTTTTGTCGGGTTGGATTATAAAGGTGAACACCAACACTCAATTTTTCAGATGGTTTCATAAGTGCACCGAGCTCTGCTACCATTGTGGATCTACTCCCGTAAACATCTCCGATTTGAGTATTGACGTAATTCAGTTGAACTCCAATGCTCAGGAACTTGGCCAATTTCCGAGCATAAGCCAAACCAATTCTATTGTCACTGAACGAAGCATATCCATAACTATGGCCGACGAGCGAGAATGTGCCACCACTCACAGGAGCGGCGAACGCAAATGATTTCAATCCAGCTTCTGGCAACAAGTGGCGACTTTCATACGACAAGCCGAGTCCATAGTGATCGAGCATTCCCAGTGCTCCAGGATTATTTGAGGTTGACCAAATGTCTACAGACGATACAACAGCTCCTCCCATGGCGACAGATCGCGCTCCATGTGATTCATTGTTACCTCCGGCTCGGAGCTCATAACCAAAGCCTGAGAATAAGAAGATGATTATGGGTAGCCTGATGAACATGAGGTCTAAAGTAGCTCTAATTCAATAGTTTCTCCTTGGTCTTCTAGGATAGTTTACCAGATTAAAAAGAATACCTCTAACAAAGCTATTTTTGCGACCTCAATAAGAAAACATGGCTTCAACATCAGATTTTAAGAATGGAATGACGATCGCGTTCAATAACGATCTCTACACCATTACTGAATTTTTACACGTTAAACCAGGAAAGGGACCAGCATTCGTCCGTACGAAGCTCAAAAGCATCAACACAGGTAAAGTGCTGGATAACACATTTCCCTCTGGATCCAAGGTGGATGAAGTACGTATTGAGCGTCGTCCTTACCAGTATTTGTATAAGGATGATCAAGGATATCATTTCATGCACACCGAGACTTTCGAGCAGACTTTTATAGAAGAGAAAGTGATCAACGGATTCGAGTATCTGAAGGAAGGACAAACCGTGGAAATCGTTTTCCACGCAGAAGAAGAAAGAGCTTTGTTCTGCGATTTACCAGCACGTGTTGAGTTAGAGATCACATATACAGAACCCGGAATTAAGGGAGATACCGCCACTAACACGCTCAAGCCAGCGACAATTGAAACCGGCTATGAGATTCGAGTTCCTCTTTTCATCAATGAAGGTGACAAGGTCAAGGTTGATACCAGAGACGGATCATATTCAGAACGCGTCAAATAGTGAAATTCGAACGACCATACTCGCTGGGCGAATTGGCCGAGTTGCTTTCATGTGAATTTAGTGGCGACGAAAACCTTCAAGCTGAAGGAATCAACGAAATCCACATGGTTCAGGAAGGTGATGTGGTATTTGTCGATCACCCTAAGTACTATCAAGACACCATTCAATCAGGAGCTTCCGTAATTATCATTGACAAGGAGGTTGAAGTGCCTGCTGGGAAAGGATTACTTATCGATCCAAAACCATTTGAGGTGTTCAATCGATTGGCATTTGAGCTGAGTTCGAAAGAAGTTTTGCCAGCAGAAATAGGTGAAACATCGATGATTCATCAGACCGCCAGCATCGCCAATAATGTCATAATTGGTGAAGGATGTCTCATTCATCCAGGAGTGGTGGTGAACGAAAATTGCGTCATCGGCAATCATGTCGTGATTCAGGCTAACTCAGTGGTTGGCAGCGACGCATTCTACTACAAGACAGATAGTGGAACCCATACAAGAATGAACAGCGTGGGTCGTGTCGTCATCGAGGATGATGTTGAAATTGGAGCTGGTTGCACCATAGATCGTGGGGTCACTTCAGATACGTTGATCGGAAGCGGAACTAAAATGGATAACCAGATTCACGTTGGTCACGACGTACAGGTTGGAAAGAATTGTCGACTCGCAGCTCAGGTGGGTCTTGCAGGTTGTGTTGTCCTTGAAGATGACGTCACGCTTTGGGGCCAAGTGGGTGTAGCCACCAACGTTAGCGTTGGGAGAGGGGCGGTTGTTTATGCTCAGTCGGGAGTTGCGAAGTCCGTTCCTGCGGGTCAGACTTATTTCGGAAGCCCTGCAATCCAAGCAAGGAAGATGATGCAACAGATTGCTCTTATTACGCGTCTTAGTTCGGAGAAGTAGATTCAAAAGTCTAATTTAGACGAGGAGAACATGCCATGCTAAGGACAACCACTTCTGGTCGGAAGTTGTCATTGCGAGATTTCAAGCTGAACACGTTACTTGAAATCACCAATGCCATCAACAACAATTTGAGCGAAGAAGAGCTCTTTGTTCTGTTTCAATATATTCTGGAACATCAGCTCAATATTGGCAAAGCCATCGGCTTCATTAATCAGGAGGGCGTTTGGAACAATGTTTTCGGATATGGAGTTACCGACGATGAACTCAAAGTGGATGTAGAAAAGGAGCTCCAACATATCCGAGACATCACTGTGGTAGCCATGAGCGCTGAGTCCAGTGAAACGAGCTTCGACGTTGTCATCCCGGTATTCAATCAAAGTGAAATTATTGCCTACTTGCTACTAGGAGATATCGATGAAAACGAACTTAAGGCAAGCCCCATTATCAAGCATCTTCCTTTTATTCAAACGCTGGCAAACATCACTGCAGTTGCGGTCATGAACAAGTATCTCCTTCGCGAGTCGATACGACAGGAGCGCATCGAACGGGAATTGAAAATGGCGGCCCAGATGCAGGAAATTCTGCTCCCGGAAGTTTTACCGAACAACGATTACATCCAATCCGCCTCCCTCTACAAGCCGCACCAGGAAGTGGGTGGAGATTTTTATGATGTGATTGAAGTAAGTGAGAATGAGGTCTTCATCTGCATGGCCGATGTTAGCGGAAAAGGGATGTCAGCCGCCATACTTATGGCAGCCTTTCAAGCAAATCTCAGAGCAAATCTTACGACGAACACCGACCTTAAAGAAATTGTTGAGCGACTCAATGATCGCGTCTGGAGCAATGCGCATGGGAAAGGCACATTACCCTTTTCATCACCAAATACATGCGGGATAAACGAATTCTGGAATACATCAACTCTGCCCATGTGTCTCCCCTACTCACCAGTGGTGAAGAAGTACTTTATTTGAAAGATGGGTGTGTTGGACTGGGAATGTTCGAAATTCTTCCATTCATTGTCTGCAGCAAAGTAAAAGTGCAACCGAACAGTACCTTACTCTGTTTTACTGATGGCGTCACTGAAGTAGAAAATGAAGCTGATGTTCCACTGCCGGATTCGGCGCTTGAAGAAGTGTTGACATCCAAAGAATTCGTGAATACTTCGGATGTAAATGATTCGGTAATGAAAATGCTTAACGACTATCGCGGCAAAGCTCAATTTCACGACGACATTGCCTTAATAAGCTGTCGCTTCGTCTGATTTATTCTTGTGATAAACCTCAACGGCTACTAGTAGCGCAAGAAATCCCCAGAAGGGAACATTTGCCTTATCTAAGTCCAAGTAATTATTGAGCACTCCGTGCACGATGTAAGTAATCCATCCAAGGAAAGCACCCATCAAGGCGATTCTCATTTCAAGTGACTTTGTATCATAGTAAACTACGATGAACTTGTAAATAGCAATCCCCATGATGATCAATAAAGTGATCAATCCGAGAACACCTTGTTCCGCTAGAGGTCCAAAGTACTCGCTATGCGCATTTCCGAGATTCCCAAAGTTTGTACTGATAATCGTGAGTTGAGAAGAATGTTGGTAAGACGCGTAGTAGAACTTATATGTTCCCGGGCCGAATCCAAATATTGGTCGTTCCTCAAACATCCGAAGCGCAGCGCTCCACCGATTGATTCGCTCCAGGTTGCTAGCATCTGTAGCGACATTCGAAATTGAATTCACGTGTTCCGCTATGTCATCTGACGAATCCTGACGATTCTTCTCCAGCTTCTGAAAGATCTGATCTTCGAAGGAGAAATAACCTCCAACTCCAATGCCGAGCATGACGATGACAATCCACCATTTAACGCGGAATTGCACAATTCCAAATACGACCAATGTTCCCAGGAGACTTACCCAAGCTGCCCGCGTATAGCTAAGAATAATGGCTAGCGTGAGAATCGCGATGATTACTCCGATAACGATCTTGGTGTTGATGCTCAAGTTTTTACTCCATAAATAGGCCCAAGTAATCGGATAGAACATGGCCAATATTGCACCGTAGGAGGTGTGGTCTTTGAAAAATGGTTGCATGACCCAATGAGCGGGCTTTTGATCAAAATTGTGTGTTGAATGAACGATGATGGTATAGATACCGACGACGGTAAGGGGAACGATATACATCCATAGGAAACGTCGAATGTTATTCGAGTCTCTGAACACCTGTGTCGCAATGAAAAAGAAGCCGACCACAAACCATAGTCTAGACAACAAGAACTTCACGGATACAAGTGGCTCTTCACTGGTAAAACAGGAAATAAATATCCAGAAAGTATTAATGAAAATAGCCAAGGTAAGCGGATGGCGCATGACCTTAGAATCAAAATAACCGTCCTGAAACACACGAATCAAAAAGACCACCATGAGCCCGAACATCAACGGTTCTGTGGGAAGATGAAGTCCAAATCCACCTCCAATATTCTCAACGTTAATAGAAAATGGAGTCAGAAGAGTGATAAGAAGAAACAACCAATCAAGACGAAATATCGCCACCGCTATGACGGCGAGTGCTATTGGAAGACCCAGAAACCAGAATTGCTCAAAAAAGAGAAATACGGAACTCAAGGCAATGAATACCCCAGCGATTAAATAAAGGATTCGATTTTTCTTGGCTTGAGTCACTATTGCTCTGTAGCCTTGAACTTCTTGAAGTTCTCAATAGCGATGATGCCAAGGATGCCTAAAAGAAAAGCACTGAACGTAGATACAAGTACAATAAGCCACCTGATTGGGTATGCCTTTTTCTCTGATGCATACGCTTCATTTACCACAAATTTCGTGGTGAGTGACTCCTCAGCATCGGCCTTGGTCTCTTGGTACTTTGCTCTCAGTAAAGACAGCTGCTCACGTTCGAATTCTAGGTTCTCAGTTAAGGACATGTATGCCGATCCGTACTCTGAGAAGATGTCAATCTTCTTTTGAAGTTCATCTTTTACGCGGTTGTTTCCTGAGGCGACTGCTTCATAGTAAGCTTTGGTAAGCTGCTCAACTTCCACTTCAAAATCCGTAAGCCCTTTTTTACGAATCGCCGTCAGTGAGTCTTCCATGCTTTTCATGTAGTCCTGCATCTGATGGTATTCTTGTTCAATAATTCCCAACCCTTGTTGGGCTCTTTCTTGTTGCATTCGCGTTCGAACCCAGTCCAAACGGTCGGCAATGTCATTTGCAATGAGCGCTGCGGTGTCTTTGTTGTGATCAAGGACATCAATTCGAACTGAATTGAACTCGGTTCGTTTGAAGGTCACCAGATCTTGATACTCTTTAACCGTATTCGTCAAAACGTACTGCTCATCGGCATCAAAACCGTAGTGATTTCTTAGGTTATACTTTTCTCGGATGTATCCGCTAATGTCATCGGAGTTCAAAATCTGAAGTAATTGCTCTGCTTCTTCTTCTTCACCAAAAGCATTAATATCCTGCTTGCCGCTGAAATCCTCTGCCATTAAAGATTTTGAAATCGAGTTGGTCGCAGCTGGAAACAGAATAACGGTCGATAGATACTTTTCCTGAATCATCAAGGATACTACCGCTGATAAAAGAGCAGCAGCCACCGATATCGCAATCAGCGGAGTTCGGTATTTGAGAAGGAAGAAAATCAGATTCGTAGAGTCGAAATTCCTCTGGTATTCTTTGTCTTGCATGGTTTTAGAAATAGGCCTTTATCAAGGTGGGCAAATGTAGTTATTAGGGAGGCTTAGGTTAAGTTTCGTCGTCTTCCTTTCCCTTTATCATATCCATAAATAGGCTGAATTGGGACACAAACGCAAAAAATCCAATAACCGATACGACGGCAACTATAATTATTCCATACAGCGGCTCCAAACGGACAGATGTGATTCCCCATATCAAAGCGGCTGTGATAAGCCAAATTCCGATAGTCCTGATCATCCATTGATAAGTTTGAAGGCGAAATGAGTACATAACATATAGCATTTGACTAAGTGCCATAAATCCAAGGCTGATGCAACTAGCGAGTGCTGCACCTTCAGAGCCCATTTCTGGAATGAGCCAGAAGTTCAATCCCACATTAATACCTACGGTAATCGCCCCCAAAATATTCAGCCATTTCAGCTTTTCGGCTGCCGTCATGAGCGTACTGAACACGTAGGATATTGAAATAAAGACAAAGGATATCATCAACCAATCTAAGCTCGCAGCACTACGAATAGGATACTCATCATAAAGCAGACCCATCAAATAATCGCTATTGCCGTATACGATGAGGCAAATCACGCCAGCAGGCGCAATCAGAAGACGAGCGGCTTGATCCAATAATGAAGTGAGTTCGGCCGTTTGACCGAGATGGATCAATCGAGCGAACATCGGCAAGAGTAATCCTGCGTACAGAAAAGCAAAGTTGTTTCCGGCATCAAGCAGACGATATGCTTGCGCGTAGATTCCAGCTTCAAGCAATCCATTGTCTGCAAGCCGCTCGATCATGACTCCGTCAATTTTGGAATATGCGGTCATGATGAGAATTAACAGTGCAAATGGCCAGGTTTGACTGACCATATCTCTAAATGAGCTCCAATCCACTTTGAAATTGAATACTCGGTTCACTGAAGGGGTTAGCACAATCGCGACAATAATGGCTATGGCATAGGCTCCAGTTTGCGCAAATACAAAGTGCTCTATTTGAAAAGCTGAATCAGAGAACCACAGCAAGTATCCAATCGCGGCAATCATCAAGGTTCGATCTAACACACTTAACACGCTGTCACGCATGAAAAGGTGGAGTCCGCTGATGTTGGCGCGGAACATTAGAAGAAACATACTTAATATGTGATTAAGCATCAGCCAGCCGATGAAAAACCAATAGCGCGCTTCAAACCCTACTATCAATGCTACGATTACGGTTACGGCCATGTAAACAGCGCTCAAACCGAATTTCATCGGTAGAAGCGTTTTCATATTATCCGTCCCGGCTTCAGCATCCTGAGCCATTCTGATTTTCTGGAAATTATTAATCCCCAAATCCAAAATGACATTGAAAAGAAAAGTGAAGTTGAACATGGCGTAGTACAGGCCATAAGCCTCTGCTCCAACCGCGTTTTGCACCCCTACTTCCACACCAAAAAGGTAAAATGGCTTGATGAGCAGGTTTAGTGCCAGCAAGAAAATCAGGTTTAGCGAAAAATTTCTTCGAACTCCCATCGTTCTATATGCGAATTACGTCCAAATCAATAAACGACCATATGAAGTCCTTATTTTCTCTTGTTCTATGTCTTGGCTTAGGAAGCATCGTCCTCAGCTGCGACAAATGCGAAACGATCGCACCAGATGGCAATTGCATCTGCATCGAAATCTACGATCCAGTTTGTGGCTGTGATGGCAAAACCTATGGCAACAGCTGCTTTGCGGAATGCGAAGTGGAGAGTTGGGAACCGGGTAAGTGCGGATTATGAGGCCGTTGGCTGTTGGCTATTCGCTGTTGGTAAACTAAATAAAAGGCCAATTGCTAAGAGCCAATAGTCGAATATAAATGCCACTACATTTGTTCTTATCACAAAGCACAGGCATTCCAAATGCGCATTGCAGTAAACACAAGACTTCTACTTCCCAATAAACTAGACGGCATTGGATGGTTCAGTCATGAAGTCCTCAAAAGACTCACAACCGAACTCAACGATTGGGAATTCATTTTTCTATTCGATCGCCCGTTTGATTCCGAGTTTATTTACTCGGACAATGTAGAAGGTCGGATCTTGAATCCGCAGGCAAGACATCCACTTCTTTATCAATGGTATTTTGAGCGGACCATCCCGCACAAACTGAAAAGAATGGATGTTGATTTGTTCTTTTCTCCAGACGGCTTTTTAAGCACCAAAACTTCGGTTAAGCAAGTGCCCGTGATTCATGACATCAACTTTGAACACAGGCCACAAGACCTCCCTCGCTCCTATCGAAATTATTATCGAAAGTACTTTCCTCAGTTTGCTCGAAAAGCCGAACGTATCATCACGGTGAGTGATTTTTCAGCGCAGGACATTTGCAATACGTACAACATAGACCTTGCGAAGCTTGACGTTGCCCATAACGGAGGGAATGAGGCGTTCAGGTTGCTGAACAGTTCAGAAAAAGAAACGGCAAAAAAGCAATTTGCCAACGGGAACGAGTACTTCATTTTCATCGGCAGTTTTTCATACCGAAAGAACATCCATGGCATCATCAAAGCGTTTGACGCATATCGCAAACAAGGTGGAAAGCATCATTTAGTTCTAGTTGGAAACCCGATGTGGAAATATGATGAGATGGATAGAGCGATCAAGGCGAGTCCGAACCGAGATAACATCCATTTCCCAGGCAGATTGGAGGTTGACCAACTCGTCTCAGCACTCGGAGGATCCAGAGGCCTTGTTTTCCCGTCCTACTTTGAAGGTTTTGGCATCCCGATTGTGGAGGCTTTTCGCGCTGGAGTTCCAGTAATTACCTCCACCCTTACTTCACTACCCGAAGTTGGTGGAGATGCCGCTCTCTATGCTGATCCTGATAACATCGAGACGATCGCTGATCACATGATGAGTCTCGAAAAAGATACGGCCATCCATACTGACCTAGTCCAAAAAGGACAGAATCGCGCCAAGCAATATTCTTGGGATCACACGGCTACTAAAGTCAAAGAATCGTTGTTCCGATCTCTCGATATTCAATAAAAAGCGCGTTGATTTCTAGAGCCACTTGGTATAATCTGAAACTGGTCGCCGCTCCTTTATCAACCTTTTTTCAGCTGAGTAGCGTCCGATAAAAAGCCAACCCATGTGAAAATCGGTTTCAGCCAGTCCAAGAAAGGACCGCACCGTTGAATGCTCTCGTCCAGCACCCGTACTCCAGTAACAACCGATGCTTAGAGATTTAGCGTGCAGTTGAACATTCTGAACTGCACAGGCCGTGGCCCATTGTTCCTCTTCTTCTGGAATTCGTTCTCGATCATCCCGTTTCATGACAATAGCGATCAGAGCACTCACCCGATCAAGCTTCGAGAATGTGCACGCGATTTTTTCTTCAATCGGGTCTTTGCCGAGCCCTTTCTCAATGATGACCTTTTCAATAATGTCCCTGAACTCTGTCAGAGCTTCTCCCTGCACCACAACAAATCGCCAAGGCTCCGTGACTTTATGAGTAGGAGCCCATCGCGCCGCTTCCAAAAGCCTCATGATTTCATCCCTATTCACCTCTTCATCTTCCAATTCTTTGGGGAATACACTCCTCCTTCCAGAGATAAAAGCCAAAGATTCATGTTCGCTTAACATCATGTTCATCGTGTTTTCTGGTCGCTTGTCGTAAAATTGTGGCCAATGGTCTAAAACTAAGTATCAAACATAATCGACCAGCGACAATCTCCGTTCTTGAACCAAGGGTGCTTCACCGGAGAGTGTTAGTCTGGGACGGATTAACTTACTCTCCGGTTTTTTTATGGACATAGCAATCGTCATCATTGTCGCTCTTGGAGCATCAATTCTCACCTTCTTTTCGGGCTTTGGACTTGGGACAATATTAACTCCGGCATTTCTACTTTTCTTTCCTCCAGAAATTGCTGTAGCAGCCACGGCCATTGTTCACTTTTTGAATAACCTATTCAAGCTAACCTTGATTGGCTCACATGTCAATTGGAAAGTGGTTCTAAGGTTTGGTCTACCTGCGATCGTCGGTGCCTTTATTGGCGCAAAACTATTGAGCAATCTGGCTGATTTCGACCGAGCCATTCAAATGGGATCACTGGAGACTTCCTTTTTAAATGTGGTTCTAGGAGTGTTGATCTTGCTCTTTGCATTGGTCGAACTCTTGCCTGGACTCAAGGATATTCACTTGGATAAAAAGTGGTTGGTACCCGGTGGACTACTCAGCGGTTTTTTTGGTGGCCTCAGTGGACATCAAGGTGCTCTTCGAAGTGCGTTCTTGATTAAGCTTAATCTTTCCAAAGAGCAATTCGTTGCGAGCGGTATCATGATTGCTTGCATGATTGATTCAATAAGAATTACATCCTATGCTACCTCTTTTGACTTTTCGTCTTTCGACTCGCTCATTTATTTGGTGGTCATCGCAACCCTTGCGGCATTTGCTGGAGCAATAGCTGGCAAGTACTTACTAAAGAAAGTGACCATCTCGCTGCTGCAGAATGTAGTCGGGTTCTTAATGATTGCTATCGCTGCACTATTAATTTTGGGAATCATATGAAACCAGGAGAATATGTCGTAGCGGCCTTTGTTTTAATAATGCTTTCCGTATTTTTCGGAGTATACTTCTGGTATCAGTACAAACGAATAACAAAGAATAAGCGTAATAAACAAGATGAATAGGCCCGATCTTTTTGAAGAAATGGAAAGCATGCAAATAGAGTACGATCAATTGTTGGTCGTCGAGCAAGCGATTTCCATTCTCAATCAAGAAGTATCATCGGAACGATCCATTGCAACTCGAATAGATTCTGGGAGCAGTGAGTTCCAGGAAAACTTTCCCATTTCTAAACTCGACCACTCTCGGATGTTTCACAGCCAGACGATTGAAAAAATCTGTGTGAAATACCGGATGCGCTTTTTGGAAAGCACTCTGTTTAAAGGAGAAATTCCAGTCGAAGCTGTCAGGGAAATCAAACATCTCGAACAACAACTCGGCATCACGCTTGAGAAGTTCAAGGTTATTGCACCCAGCGAACGATTCAAACTAAAAGACAGCACGAAGGATCCAGTGCTTTTGGCAGAACTTCCAAATGGCAGATACTATTACATATTTCAGTGGGGAGACGATATGAAATGGTATGAACACTTGCTCAAGTATCCTTTTCGTCACATGCGCGCATTAGCCATATCCTCAATCATTGTTGGTTTGCTCTTAGCGGTACTCGTACCTTCACAGTTCGAACTTTTAAAGGCCGAGTTCTTTTATCGGTTCTTCATTTTTAGCATGACTTCTTGTTTGGTATTGACATTAGCAATCATTACAGGCATCATGCACTCAAAGGACTTCAGTGAGAATGTTTGGAACAGTAAATTCATTCGCTAAGGCGAGCACACTTCTTTTGTCAATTTTGATTTTATCTTCCTGCGGAAGCGATGCTGATGGCGATTGTTTCTATGATACAATTGACACCAAGGCAAAGGTGATAGATGTGAAATCGCATGCCGATGGTGAAGGCCGTATTGCCGTCATCCTAAGCTTCGAAGCAAGCAAACTAGGTCTCTCTGATCAAGAGATGGGAGACTTGAAGAACGTCTCCATTGACCATGATTTCTTGGCGAGAAACAACATTGAAATCGGAAATCGTTACGACGTGACCGTCAGTGAAATCACAAAAGGAAGCTGTACTCCAAGCTTTGTGAGTTTTCATCATTCGTTAGAATAGTATTTGACAAGATGAATGAGGTCTCAGGTATTCTGAATAAGCCTATTAGCGCACTATATACATTGTTGTGCGCTCATTATTCGTCATCTTCTCTCCTAACTGCTTGGACAATTGATTCGCACCAACAGAATTCAAATGCGATAAATCGCTAAAATTATTTTGGTCTTTACTCAGCCAAAGTGTGTCCGTTTTAAACTCATTAAAAAGACTTCCGATTCGAAATATAAAATCATCAGTCTTCTTTTTAATCGGTGATTGATTCTCAATGCTTTCTAATTCTCGGTGATAAGGAAATTCTATAAATGTCATTTCACAATTCTTGAGTATTAAATTTTCAATCCCTATCAGATAAAGGTTTTGCTTATCACCCAAGAAAATTGGAATTTTTTGATAATAATCTCTAAAATGAGATAAGGGTAATTGAATTCGCATCGAATCGGCATATGCATAGAGTTCGGTCGTTTCGGAAATATTACTGTGCGGCTTGATGTTTTTCAGAACAACCGTTCGGATCTCACTCAGGGAATAGCCGTTTTTGAATAAGTTTTTCATCGCCCAAAATGACAAACCTGAACGGTTATAATCATTTTCTTTCCTTCTTACTTGAACAAGCTTCGATATCGAAACAATTACATTGGAGTTTTCAGGAACGCGCTCAGTGAATAATAAAAAGTCGTAGACACCCGCGCCATGATGGGCCGAAGTGTAGACCTTCTTACCTATTTCATTAGACAACTCTTCTAAATCAACACCTTGATAGGCTTGTGAATCACCCCAAACAAAAATTACTCCTTCACTATCAAAAACGCGATTTAAGTATGCATTCGCACTTATGAAAACAACCATATAGGCACCCAAGAATCAAATAGGAAACAAAATTGATTTTCTAATAAATCTCCTCATACATAACTAGAATTGAAAATAAATGAACTCTTGCTCTTTTCCGCCAAACCAAAAAATCAATATGATTATCGCATAGTACAAAGCATACCTGAACGGTCTTTTCCATTGAATCCCTAGGTTCTGAATTGCGAATTGTTGGCCTCTTCCGTACCACTCAATAACTAAAAATCCTATTATCAATAGAGTCGTATTTCTCGGGCGAATTTCTGGAATATTGAATGTCGATGACGAGAATATTTCTGATATGTAGGCCATTGCATGTCCCATATTTTCAGCTCGGAAAAACACCCATGCAATAACTGTTAAGCCAAAAGTTGCTCCCATCGATAAAAACTCATTTGGTGATGGAAATAACCTCCCGCTAGCAACTGTGTCTATATTCTTCCTATTTCTATTCGTCAATAAAATTGGCAAGAAATAGATCGCATTAAGAGCACCCCAAACAATAAATGTCCAATTTGCACCATGCCAAAACCCACTGACAATAAAGATGATAAATGTATTTCTGACCTTCATCATGGCTCCTCCTCTGCTACCTCCTAATGGAATGTACAGATAGTCTCTAAACCAAGTAGAAAGGGATATATGCCATCTCCTCCAGAATTCGGCAATGTCTCTGGAGAAGTAAGGAAATGCAAAGTTTTGCTTGAGGTTAAAACCGAATAATCGAGAGGTTCCAATAGCGATATCGGAGTATCCAGAAAAGTCACCATAGATCTGGAATGTGAAAAAGAGAGCACCAAGGATCAACGTGCTTCCCCCATAATCTGCCGAATTATTGAATATTTCATTTGCATACTGTGCGCAATTATCAGCAATGACAATTTTCTTAAAAAGCCCCCATAGTATCTGACGCATTCCATCAACGGCTCTGGAATAATCGAACTTTCTTTCTTTATAGAACTGGGGTAAAAGATTCGTGGCTCTTTCTATTGGCCCGGCAACCAACTGAGGAAAAAAGCTGACAAATGCAGAAAATGCAATTATGTCCTTAGTAGGTTCAAGTTTTTGTTTGTAAACATCAATCGTGTAACTCAGAGTTTGGAAAGTATAAAAACTAATCCCTACAGGTAGAATGATATCCAGGGAACTGGCGCTAATTTCTGTTCCGAAAAATGAAAAGGCAGCGGTGAAATTGTCAATGAAAAAATTGTAGTACTTAAATAGACACAAAAACCCAAGATTCACCAAAATGCTTGTCCATAGTAGGACTTTTCGCCTGAGCTGATTTTCTTCATTTCTGAGATATTGTCCAACTGTATAATCAACAGCGGTACTGAAAACAATCAAGGATAAGAACCTCCAATCCCACCAGCCATAAAAAACATAACTAGATACTACAATTAGTAGGTTTTGAAGTTTAAGATTGCTCTTGAACAGGAACCAATACAGTATGAAAACTATGGGTAAGAAAACAGCAAAGTCAATCGAGTTAAAAAGCATCCTTCTAATCTGTCCTTTAATGTAAAACTACGCCTACCGACTCTTTGAGCATGACGGATTGTCGCCTTCGCTCTATCGCGTGAAAGTACCAAACGGAGCAGATGGTTCAATTTCTATCAATTGAATTTTACGAAATACTCCACACGCTCTTCGAAACCAGAAACCAAGGCTTTGAATTATCTAATTGCCTTTCTTTGACTCTGAGTGAATTCCAAGATTGACATTCAAAAACTTTTAGCAGGAGATAATCTCACACTGTCAAAAGCTATAACCTTGGTCGAAAACCAGAGATCCGACCATCGCCTCGAAGCACTTCAACTAATCAATTCCATTTACGATAAGCGAAAAGACGCTTTAAGAATTGGCATCACTGGCATTCCTGGTGTCGGCAAAAGCACCTTCATCGAGCAATTAGGAAAACTCCTCATTGGTCAAGGTCTCAAGCTTGCCGTACTCGCGGTCGATCCGAGCAGTCAGCAAAGCGGAGGCAGCATTCTTGGAGACAAAACCAGAATGGAGGAACTCAGTAGAGAAAAGAATGCTTTTATCCGTCCTAGCCCATCGAGCGGCACACTCGGAGGCGTGGCGGCGCGTACGCGCGAATCGATGTTGCTTTGTGAAGCAGCTGGTTTTGACGTTATCATCGTTGAGACTGTCGGCGTTGGCCAAAGTGAGACTGAAGTCATCAATATCACCGACTGCTTCTTGATGCTCGCCATGCCCGGGACCGGAGACGATTTGCAGGGCATCAAAAGAGGCATTATGGAGGCCGCTGACATCATTGTCATCAACAAAGCAGACGGAAGCAACATCGAGGCCGCTCGCAGGGCGAAGAAGCAATTGGAAATGGCCCTTCATTTATTTCCCAAAAGCAGCAATGGCTGGGATACGAAAGTTCTGACCGGTTCAGGATTGCACAACGAAGGCGTAGATCAATCCTGGAGAGTCATTTCAGATATGATCGCAACCCTTAAGGCAAACGATCACTTCAACACTCGAAGACAAACGCAGCAGGTCAGAGCGTTTCAAAAGCTCACAGAACTTAGTATCTACGAAAACGTGCTTCAGATGCTCGGGAAGAATGGTGACATGGAATCACTAAAAGCGGATATCGAAGCGAGGACCAAGAATGAATTTGCCGCTTCGCTCGAGATTATTCAATCGCTCCAAAATTCCATTTCAAACTCAGGCTGACGTTTCTTCCCATTTGCGGAATGCCGTTCCAATTCAAATGCGTTGTGTAGTAATTGTCCAGCAAATTGGATCCGGCAATCTCTATATCTAATGAAGATTTTTTTAACGTGAGCTTACGTGACACGGCTGCATTCATCATCCAATAAGCTGGAACGTTTTGCTCACCAAAAGCCTGGCTGGCTCGAGTATATCGAAGTGAGTAAACATTAGTCAACCCAAAATCAAAGCCCTTCCATTTTGCTTTGTTGAACAGTTTGACTTCTAGAGGCATCATTTGTGGGAGGTAGCCGACGTTTTCCCCTTCGCCGTATCGATAGGCCACCGTAATTTGAGTTGGGACCAAGCCTTGTTCAAAAAGAGACACTTCAAGCTCCGATCCTGCAATGAAAGCGCTGCCCACATTTTGGTATTCTTTCACCCCATTTCCTCCAGGGGTCATTTGCCACAAAACTTGATTGTGTACTCCGAAAATGTAGTTGTCAAAGAAGTAAACATACTTACTCCAAGTCACCCTGTGCTTTTCGAACTTCAAGCCATTCGACCAATTAATGCGAGCGAACTGCTCATTGCTCAATAGTGGGTTTCCCATGTAGTCGAACCCATCTTGATTGTTGTATAGATAGAAACCAAAACGTTCACTTAACTCCGGAGCTCGGTCTCCTGCAGCAAAGGTGAATGCACTCCCCCATTTATTAAGGTTGTATTCAGATGTTAAAGCCAAGGACTTAGAAAGGCTCGTCGTGCCTTTGGTCAGATCATATCCCAAAACTTCAAACTGTTTTTGGCCAAACTCTTCCTTTACTTGATCATTGTAGTAAGCAATAGCTGGAACAATCTCGAATTTCCACCGATCGTTGGGAAAGTACTTTAACGTCGGATTGAGGGTCGTCATTTCACGCACGCTAACCGACCATGTCTGCATGTACATTTCAACCTCGTTGACCGGGTACATTGTCATCTCAGCAAACCTTCTGTTCCTCACCAACTCAAAGTCAACGTCAAGAATCCATTGATTCCAAACTCTCTGCAATTGTCCGTGATAGCCAAGTGTGGTACTACAGCCAGGCATGTCCATGTGCATGAATACAGAGTCCCGCTTGGTATCATCCATGACATGAGCGACGTCATTGAAATAAACGGAGTTTAAATTCTTCCATTTGCCCAGACTTGTCTTGTGTTCAAGTTTGGTAATGACTGCGGTGGCTGAACTCACGTCCATCGGCAAGCCAGCATATCCAATGTCGTAGGCGCGATCAACTATTCCAGTAGCGGTGAATTCGTGTTTGCCTCTCCTCCATCCAGATGCGCTGTACAGATTTTGTTTTGTGAACTGCGTGTAGCGAATCTTTTGACCGCTCCCCGCAACATAGTTGTTTGCTTCGGTGTGTGAGGCACTTGCTAACCACCAGAAGTCTTTGGACTCATAAACAGCATTTGCACCAATCCTTCGCTGAGCATTGTTGATTTGGTATGAGCTGAAGACACCGGACTTCCATCTACGCTCGACACCAAATTCACCCTTCTCCAATTTGAAATTCAAAGCATGAAACCCAATAGAAGCGGTCTGATCAGATTGTAAAACACTCAAATTACTTCGGTCAACATAGGAGGTTACCGGGTCCATCTTATCCGTGCAGGCTCCATAGATTCTCATGCCATCAACGAGCGTTGCAACTTGTGCGCCACTCAATCCTCGATAAATTACTTCTTGCGCATAGGCACCTCGACAAACCAAATTGAGTTGAGGGTCACGTTCAGCCGTCTGCTCGGTAGTCGCTACATCTGTTTGTCCACGGTCATAGGTAGTATGATCAGCCCTTTCTCCGTTGATGACTACTTCCTCAAGCGTGTCGATCTGAAGGAAGACCTGAGAACACATCGGAACGCTCCATAGAAGAAGCGCTCCATATGTTAGGATTCGTTTCACAATGTGATGTCAAAAGCAAGATCCTCTTCAACGATCTCACCATCCGCATTCTTAATTGTCAGCTTTAGTTGCCAGAAACCGGTCATGGTGAAGTTGGCGACACCTGCGTAGTGCCCATTCATAGTGTGCACGGGATTCACATTATTGGGTGATCCATGCTCCATCGTGGGCATCCAAGGCTCAATTTCCACAGTCAGATCCGTAACTGCCGGAAACGACATCATGCTCTCTCTTTGATAGATTGCAATTTCAAAGTCATTTTCTCCAACCCCAAAATTTTCAGCACCAACCAATGCGGCGAAGTACTTTTCTTCAGAACCTGTTTTTGACATGAACGATATCATTCTCGCTTCTTCAGGCTCAATGACATCGAGTACGAAGTCATATACAACAGATTCATCGTCAACTTCAACCGTCACTTCTAGAGACCAGGTTCCTGCTGTAGATGGCATGATGAAGACATAATCAGTCATATAAAGACCATATTCCCCTTCTATCATCTCCGTATGCCCGTGCGGCGTTGTATGCATCATCATTCCCATTTCCATCATTGGGTGAGCGTGCATGGTATAGTCGGTGACAAACTCCCCATCGGCGTCTTTGAGCAAGAAGTTGAGTTCATTGTACCCGACAATTAATTCGTTACTCGAGTATATAGACAAAGTGTAATCTCCTATTGATTGAGATTCAATCTCATCCATATGAGTGAGAAGAACGTCTTCAAATGTTACTACTTGAGGATCTTCTTTTTTGCACGCGGTTAATGATAAAAGGCCCACGGCAAAGCCTAGAATTGCAATATGTTTCATGATTATTTTTTGATGTGTAAGCGCACAGGGCGCCATATTTTCCTTGATTAAAAAGGAATCACATCAGAGGTGGCCGGAACACGCCACTTGGGCCTGGTCTCGGCTTGCTGCTATCATCCATCCAAACCAATATTTGAGAAAAGCTAGGAATCAACATTTCAATTCCATCGGTTTGAAGATATGTGCTGAACTCGGTCAAGAATGAAGGAGATTCTGGACGATCATCTTCATTCGCCTGCTTGATCTTTTTGGCGAGCAAGCATTTTCCCTCACAATTCATCATGGGTACATCGCGATTTTCACATCGCTCAACGTATTCGTCCATATCGATTTGATAATCGACATAGAGCGACAAATTATAAAGTCCCGGAAAGGACATAATCACAACTGCGAGTATGCTTATAATTCGTAGCATGGACCAAGAGTACCGCTTAATCGAAATTTATTTGATGATATAAGTCACACAATGGGCAGACAATTACCCATTGAGTTTTTTTCGAAATTCTTTCTTGAGAATTTCGATCGCCAATTCTGTCGGTAGCTTATCGAGCTTACCACACAGTTCTAGGATAGAGGTAGAATACGCCATTGAGTCGGAATCCTTGTGGACATTCTCGGCGGCCTTGTTGAGTATTTTGAATGTTTCTTCCCTAGCGGCTTTCACCGACTCCCACCCTGCTGAACTAATGTATAGCTGTTGAGCGAGGTTGTGATCAAACTCTTCCCGCATGATTTTCAGCATGTCGGCTTGGAGCAGCCTTGCGCTCATACCTGGTTTGTTGTTTCGGAAAACGAGTCTCTCTGGGTGGATTCTCTCGAGGTAGAGAATGAATCGCTCATAGGCCTGAATCTGCATCGGCAGGTATTCTTTCCGACGTTTTTCATTCCACTCTTGTTGCTGCTTCTTTTCTTGATTGTCGAAATACTGCTTAAGCATGACGTATACCACACCTACAACTGCTGCAGCCGGAATGAGCGTGATGATGATTTCAATTAAACCTTGTAGTGCCTCCATGTAGCGCGAAGATCAATTTTCTAGTGGCAAGTGACAAAAATTCGGATCGATCAAACAAAAAAAGTCCAGCACAAAGTGGCTGGACTTTTTATTAAGTGATCCACTCAGGGCTCGAACCTGAAACCTGCTGCTTAGAAGGCAGCTGCTCTATCCAGTTGAGCTAGTGGACCTGGATAAAATGAAAAAGGCCTCAAAGAGGCCTTTCGTCGGGGTGGCAGGATTCGAACCTGCGACCTCCTGCTCCCAAAGCAGGCGCGATAACCGGGCTACGCTACACCCCGAGGTGTATTATAATAAAGAAGGGCTCATTCCGACAAGTCATCAAGAAATCGCTTTATCCCTCGACCTTTGATCTTCAATTCCAATTTCATGGCTTCCGATCTAGAAGGACATTCACAACTCCAAACAACATCCTAAGGAATCCCGTTTTTCGTTGCCTTACTTCTTCCTGCATTATGCCTGCTTAAACGATCAGTCATATCCTGACTGTGACCGACATAATGTCTATTCAAAGAACTACTGTACAATATGTACACTTTCATATCACCAGCGATTTTAGGAATGCGACCTTCCCGCCTAAGGCGGGACGCGATAACCGGGCTACGCTACACCCCGAAAAAAAAGACAAAAAAAGCCGTCCTTTTAAAGGACGGCAAATGTATAATTTCCTAAAGAAATAAATCAAGTATTAATACATACTTCCACGCATGGAAGAAACTGCATCAGCCAAAGCCGCAACATCCGCTGGCTTATATTTCTTTTCGTTCTTTTTGATCTTGTTCATCAGTGGAGTTAATTCATGAATCTGAGACTCGACTCCTGAAATGTCAGCGTTACTCTTAAAGACCTTGCACATGTGATCTATGTTATCAAATGTGTTGACCAATTCCCAGTATCCAAGTCTCACTTCTTTGTCCTTAATATCCTCTTTCATCATTTGAGAACAAATGTGGAGACCTTCAACCCATCCGCCTACTACCATCAAGGTGGCCAATTGAGCTCTCTCATCAGAGAACAGTTGATCCTTTGCTTTTAAATATGCTTTAGTGAGTAAGACAGATTTATTAATGGTCGTATCCTCACTCGCCATCTTCTCCATGATGCTCTTGTCGAACGCTTCAGAAACTCCTAGAGATCCTGCCGTTTTCAAGAGCCCCTCCATTCTGGAAATAGCACTTTGATTCTGGCCAAATGTTGCGCAATAAATGATGTCACTTCCAATTGCTCCAACACCCATAGCTTGTTTTGCTGATCCACTGAAGCTCTTACCTGCTGAAAGAAGTGCTCCTTCCGAAAAAGAATAACCCTTGTCAACCATTTTCTGGTATAACCGAGCTGTTACTTCAATATTCGTCTTAACGATACCAAGTTCTTTTAGATATCCTGTTGGTAGGCTGTCCGCGTGCTCAAAATTGTACTTGGGCCCAGTATCCGCGACTTCTTCTCCACCACAAGAGGGCAGCAATCCGATTGAACTTATAGAAAGAACGACTAAGGTTAGTTGTAACTTATTCATGGTAAAAAGTTCTGATTGAATGCGGCAAATCTAAGGTGGAAGGTTCAAATGACAATAAATGTTTTAAAACGAGGAATGCGTTCTTGAAGAAGATTCTTTGCCCAAATCATAATAAGCTGATCATTGGTCAATAATATCTTCCCGATTTGCACCGTTGTATTGAAGTATATTAGCTTCATAATCTTTCAATATGAAAACACTTGGAATCATAGGTGCAACTGTTCTTCTCTTCGCACTATCAGCTTGTGAAAAATGTAGAGACTGTAGTTGTGCCGGGAACATTGAATTCGAATTCAGCGACTCAATTTCTTCGGCTAATGTCGATGCGCTCGAGGCAGGTTATTCAACCTCATTTGTTACAGACTACCCTGACAACAACTCAGAAGTTTGTGGAAAAGGAAAGGATTTCGATGTCAATATTGATGCGTACGAAGCAGAATCATACGAATTTACTGAGGACAACACTATTGAGGGTTATCCATGGACAGTTACTGGCGATTATGACTGCGTTTGTGAAGACAAGTGAGGTCTGAATCTTCCCATCAGATCGATTCCATTCACAAGAATTAGCGACCAACTATCACGGTTCAACCTCCTTGACACTTAATCGAACAATAGCGATCAACATTGTCTATAACATTGTATCATGATCAAGTTGGTTGGTATCAATAAGTACTATGAAGTTGGCACACACGAACTGCACGTACTTAAGGATATAAATCTTGAAGTGGGTTCAGGGGAGTTGGTATCAATCATGGGTTCATCTGGATCAGGAAAATCTACCCTCCTAAATATTTTAGGGATTCTCGATGACTACGACAGCGGAGAATATTCGTTGGACGACACGCTCATCAAAGACTTATCAGAAAAGAAAGCTGCACTCTATCGTAATGAATTCATCGGATTCATCTTTCAGTCATTCCACCTTCTTAATTATAAAAATGCCCTCGAAAATGTGGCATTACCGCTTTATTATAGGGGAATTCCGAGAAAGGAAAGGAACAAAACGGCACTCGAATACTTAGAAAAAGTTGGACTCAAAGAATGGGCAGAACACATGCCTAGTGAATTGTCTGGTGGTCAGCAACAGCGGGTGTCGATCGCGCGGGCACTCATATCTAATCCTAAGCTGATTCTTGCAGATGAGCCAACTGGCGCGTTGGATTCAAAAACTTCAGAATCTGTCATGGACCTATTTAGGGAAGTCAACGCCCTTGGAATTACGGTCATCATTGTGACTCACGAGCAGAGTATTGCTGACATGACTGACCGACAAATTCTACTACACGACGGTAAAATCCTAGAAAAAGAACCTGTCCATGTTTGATCTCGACAAATGGCAGGAAATTTTTGCGACGATCAATAAGAATTGGCTTCGAACCTTTCTTACTGGTTTCAGTGTCGCTTGGGGAATTTTCATGTTGATCATTCTTTTGGGTTCTGGAAACGGTTTAGAAAATGGTGTGCGGTCTCAGTTCGCTGGTGATGCGGTAAATGCAATCTGGATTTGGCCCGGCAACACTTCTCTCCCATACGCTGGTTATCAACCAGGAAGGCCAATATCCCTCGAAAATGAAATTTATGATGACCTTGAAAGAAGCATTAATGGAATTGATAACCTAAGTGGCAGAAAGTATTTGAACTGGCAAAACTTTGTCACTTACAAAGGCAAATCTGGGAATTACGGAGTCTTAGGTTGTCATCCACCGCAAAAGGTTATTGAAGCCCTCACAATAACTGAAGGAAGGTTCATTAATGACATCGACATGAAGGAGTATCGAAAGGTAGCCTGCATCGGTTTTGACATGAAGATGGAACTCTTCGGAGATGAAGACCCCATTGGTAAATACATTAATGTGGGAGACATTCCATTCAAAGTGATTGGATATTACAGCGACAATGGAGGTGAACGAGATGTGCGAAAAGCATGGGTGCCAATATCAACGCATCAACGAGTTTTTGGAAATCCAAACAGGATTGACGCCATGGCTATGACTACCGGCGAAGCAACAATTGAAGAGGCTAATTCAATGGGAGAAGAAATTCGCGATCGACTCTCCAAAAAATTACACTTCGACCCTGCGGATCCGCAAGCCGTCTACATCCGAAATGGTGCTGAAATGTATCAGCAGTTCATGACGCTATTTGCCAATATTCGATTCTTCATTTGGATAATCGGAATCGGGACCATCATGGCGGGAATTATTGGTGTGAGCAATATCATGATGATCGTCGTGAAGGAGCGAACCAAAGAAATTGGAATAAGAAAAGCAATGGGCGCCACAGCAAAATCAATTGTCAGCCTCATTCTTCAAGAATCAATTGTCATTACTACGATCGCGGGTTATTTTGGATTAGTGGCCGGCGTGGGATTGTTAGAATATGCAGCTGGCCAGATGGAAGGGGTGGAATTCTTTCTTAATCCAGAAGTTGATCTGAGAGTTGCGTTGAGCGCAACCGTGCTTTTAATTATTGCGGGATCGCTGGCTGGGTTAATACCAGCAATCAAAGCCGCCCGTATTCAACCTGTTGTAGCCTTAAGAGAAGAATAGATGTTTGACTCCGACAGATGGCAAGAAATATATCATGTGCTCACTAAAAACAAGTTGAGGACATTCTTGACGGCCTTTGGCGTATTCTGGGGACTTTTTATGCTGATCGTTTTGATGGGTTCTGGAAAAGGACTTGAAAATGGGGCCACCTCAGACTTTAGTCAGTTTGCGACCAATAGTGTGTACATGTGGGGACAATCGACCAGCATGCCTTATAAAGGTTTCAAGGAAGGTCGTTGGATCGGATTCGACAACGAAGACACTAGGGCGTTGGAGATGGGTTTAAAAAACGCAGAAGTGGTCGCGCCAAAGGTTCAACTTGGCGGCTATAGAGGCAAAGGCATCGTCAAACGAAAGAAGTACCAAGCGAGCAATTTCGAAGTGACCGGAGATATTCCAGAGGTCATTAAAATTTCCCCAAGATCAATTGTCCTAGGAAGGTGGCTGAACCATACTGATCTGGATGAGAAGAGAAAGGTTGCAGTAATCGGCAAGCAAGTTCAAGAAGTCCTTTTCGAGGAGGATGAAGATCCAATTGGCGATTACATCAATATTGGTGGAGTCTACTTCTTAGTTGTTGGAGTGTACGATATGTTGGCCGCCAGTTCGCACGGCGGCGATCGTGAATTGGAGAAAATATTCACTCCAATAACCACTTTTCAGCAAGCATTCAACTACGGAAATAGCGTTGGATGGTACTCAATCATGAGTAAGGATGAGATTCCCGTTTCACAGGTAGAGGAAGAAGCAAAAGCGATTCTTAAAGAAAGGAATTCGATTCACCCAGATGACTACAGAGCCATTGGAAGTTTTAATGCAGAAGAAGAATTCACGAAGATGACCAACTTGTTTCTCGGCATCAATATCCTCATTTGGGTTGTTGGCATCGGAACATTGTTGGCTGGGGTTATTGGCGTAAGCAACATCATGTTGATTGTTGTGAAGGAACGAACTAAAGAAATTGGAATCAGAAAGGCCATTGGCGCAACACCAATGTCCATCATTTCCCAAATCGTGCTTGAATCAGTCATTCTCACCAGCGTCGCCGGATATTTCGGTTTAACCCTGGGAGTTGGCCTACTGGAGTTAATAAACTCTGCAACAAGTACAGAAGAAGGCGGCATGTTTCGTCAACCCGAAGTTGACTTTAATGCTGCAATCATATCCTTGATCATCCTAATCATCGCCGGAGGGCTCGCTGGAATAATTCCTGCTCGAAAGGCCTCCGCCGTTGACCCAATAGTTGCACTTAGAAGCGAATAAGAAATGAAACGAATATTGAGAATCGTAGTTATAGTTGGAGTCCTTGGCCTCTTTGGTTGGACTTTGTGGTTTCTCTACCAAAAGAACCAAAAAGAGCCAATTGTCTTCGAAACTGAGCAACCTGAATTGCGTGATATTGTCATGAAAAGTGTTGCCACAGGTTCGGTGGTCCCACGGAATGAGATTTTCATCAAGCCTCAGATTTCAGGGATAATTCAGGAAATAATGGTCAAGCCTGGCGACCAAGTCAAGGAAGGCGACCTCATAGCCAAAGTGAAGGTCATCCCTGATATGGTGGCCTTAAATAATGCTGAGAACCGAGTAAACAGATCAAAAATTGGATTAGAAAATTCGAACATGGATTATGCTAGGAATAAAACACTGGTAGATCAGCAAGTTATCGCTCAGGCAGAATTTCAACAATTTGAAACTGCCCGAAGACAAGCGATGGAAGAAGTCAACGCGGCTGAGGATGCACTGGCAATTATTAAAGAAGGGGTGTCAAAAAAGGCTGGAAACACTTCCAATACGTTGATACGCTCAACCGTTTCAGGAATGGTGCTCGACGTTCCGGTCGAAGAAGGGTACAACGTAATTGAAGCAAACAATTTTAACGACGGAACGACCATTGCGAGCGTTGCGGATATGGAGAACCTGATTTTCAAGGGCATGATCGATGAATCAGAGGTCGAAAAATTACAAATTGGAATGGAGCTCATCATGACCATTGGAGCCATTGAGGAAAAGGAATTTATCGCGTCCTTAGAATATATTTCCCCAAAAGGAATTACTCAAGAAGGTGCTATTCAGTTCGAGATTGAAGCTGCGGTGAAAGTTGATTCTGCTTCCTTCATTCGTGCAGGCTATTCGGCGAATGCCGATGTAGTGCTCGAGAAAAAAGAGCAAGTCCTTTCCATTAATGAAGCACTGTTGACATTTGAAGATGAAAAGCCATTTGTTGAAGTTCAGACTAATGAACAGGAGTTTGAAATGCGGGAGGTAGAATTAGGACTTTCAGACGGAATTCACGTGGAAGTACTCGGAGGCGTAAGTGAAGAAGATCAAATAAAGATCCCGCAGAGTTAGCGTTGAGCCATCACCCATTTCGTTTTAAAAGGGCAACTATTAAACTCATCTGAGACCCAGACATAGGCACTATTCCGATGCTTCTGTATCCAAGTCTCTAATTCGATATTTTCCTTTTTACGTTTCGCTCCTTCCTGAATTCTATGATAGTCGTCTCGAAGATTGGCGACATGAGGTTCGGTCATCTCTACGATCTTCACCACTCGATATGCACGCTTTCCATCTTGCGTTTGATATAGATCTGGTCCGATCAAATCACCGACTTCCTTCTTTTCAACATTGAATAATAGTTGGCGGTCCATTTTACCCAATACTTCAAAGTCAAACTTGTTGGTCGCATCTTGCGGGTTGATCATGATACCACCGTTCATACGAGTGTCTTTGTCATCACTAAACGCAATAGCCATGCGCTCAAAGGTCAAAGTGTCATTGGTTTCAATAACATTCTTAAGACTATCGAGATACACCTTTGCGTTCTGAAGATCACTTGCTGAAACCTGTGGAATGATCAAAATATGCCGCACATTCAATCGATCACCTTTTCGATCAATCATTTGGATGATGTGGTATCCAAACTGCGTTTCAACTATTTCAGAAACCTCCCCTTTCTGCAATCCCATAGCAGCACTGGAAAATTCAGAAACCAATTCTGTTCGATCCATGAAACCCAATTCTCCATTCTTGAGCGCAGAACCTGGATCCTGAGAATAGAGATAAGCCAGCGTTCCAAATTCTTCACCGGCCGCAACACGATCCTTAAAGCCATTCAGCTTATTCTTAATCGCAGTCTTTTCTTCTTCACTGACCGGTGGCATTCGAACAAGTTGTGCCAGCATAACTTCAGAATTAATGTATGGGACACTATCCTCGGGTATATCAGCAAAGAACTCACGAACCTCGGCTGGTGAAACTTTTACGTCACCAACAACATGCTGCTGCATTTGTTGAATCAGCAACAAATCTTTCACTTCATCTCGAAAATCTTCTTTGATCTCATCGATCGTTTTCCCGTAAAACTTTATGAGTTCCTCCTCAGATCCGATCTGGGCAATAAAATATCGGAGGCGTCGATCGAGCTCTTGTTCAACCATATCATCACCTACTGTTATGCTATCCTCTATCGCACGCTCAACAAACAGCTTCTGATACATCTGATCTTCCAGCACTTCGCACCTAGAATTTTCCGTTACCGGAATTTCAGACATTGTCATTTGGTCGATTTGCTCTTCGATGTCAGAATAAAGGACCACTCGCTCACCAACAACAGCAATGACTTTATCAATTATCTCAGGATCCTGGGCTTGAGCATTAACTGCCATCAAAGCCATCAATATGGAAATAACGTTTCTCAATTAATTCAGTAATTGTGGTTTCTTATAAATCTTCACCTTGCCTGAGGACATACCATCTCGATAAAGCTGACCTCTAATTGAAGTCAACAATTCAATCTTTCGCTTGTTCAAAATCAGGTTCTTGATTCGCCCTGATTCTAAATCCAAGGGCGAAAGTGTGTTTTTAGATTGAAGCTCAAGTATGTGTAGCAAATACAAATGCTCCAAATCCGTAAATCGCACAAAGTTTCCTGATCGCAAAAACGACTCCTTATTATAAACTTCGATTGGCAATTCTCTCAACAATTCATTTAAATAAACCCAACTCGAGTCTGTGTATTGTTGGACGGCATATTTAAGGCAATACTCATCGAGTTTTTGCTGTGCTTCCAACTCATTTGATTGTAACCACTGCTCCACTTCTTCAATGTCTGGGCTGTTTTGTTTGAGCTTGACGTACCTCACCTTTAGGATGTAGTCATTGAGCAAGAAAATCTGTTGATTTTCATTGTAGAACTCTTTGATTTCTGATTCTGAAATATTGGTATCCAGCTTTTGATTTACCATCTCCTTCTCATAGGCGAAAATGAAAAGCTCTTTTCGGTACTTGTCGACCCTCAGCTCGATATTTGAAACTTCCTGGTCAAGATTGTATCTCGCCTTGTCATACATGAGCTCATTGTTGATCCAAGATTGAATCTGTGTCGATGCCAGCTCGGTGCTATCCTCAGCAGTGAGATCATCTGGAATCGACTCTCTCAGTTCTGAAAGTGTGAGATATTTTTCTCCAATCTGAACCACAATCGGTTCCTTGCTTCGCTCACTTTGACATGAAAAAGCAAGAATACCTACCAATATGAAGATCAGAATTCTGGGAAGCATCACTTATTTATCGAGTCAAATACTGCCGCATCAACATTGAAGGAGTATTTCGATCTCAAATCAGCTATCCACTTCTCCTCTAATTCTGTCTGATACGCAGAGGTGAACAATCCTCTGGCCTCTGTCAAGGCCTTAGGCTGTGGCTCAAGGGTCGAATAAATCTGGACCAATGCGATCTTACCATTTTCGGTTGCCGTCCGTTGAATTCCGGATGTCTGACTTACTGCGTCAATAGATTCATTTGCGCCTTTAGCAAATAGACCTGAATTGATTCTAAGGTTTAGCGCACTCTCCTTGTTAACCTCATTCAAAATATCGGTGTCCGTAAGACCTTTCTTCAATCGCTTTTTCGCCAGTTTCTCAACTTTCGCAGCAACTTCCTCGTTTGCGCATTCATATACGCTAGCATCCACGCGCTGATCCCACATGAAATTATTTTTATTCAAATCGTAAAACGCCTCAAGGCCTGTGGTGTCTTTGACTGCTTTGGACCAAACTCGTTCGTCCATGAGTTCAAAAAGTAATATCCCGTCATGATACTCTTGCATCAAGGCTTTGAATTCTGGGTATTTAGCATCGAGGTTCCCTCTTTCAAAATCCACGACGCTTGCGTTTACAAAAGACTCCCATCGTTCACTCATAACTTCCCCAAGCAGCTTTCCGTCTGCTTGCTTTTTTTGGAATTTAAAGAGATAATTAAAATAGTCAATTCGAGTAAATGATTGGGTGCGTTTGCTGTGAACATTATCCGTGATTGTTAGCACGGCATCGGTCAATGTATCTTTTCTCTCTGGCTTCCAATTCCCTTGTAGAAAATCATTTGATACTTGGCGGTTAACCTCATCGCGATTCTTATAGTTATGCGATAAGGCATAATCCTTTTTCAGTTTTTTCAAGAGTGAAACTCTTCCTCTCTGCCCTCTTGCATCGCGTTCTATTCGCTTCTTCAATCCAGACTTCAAATCATCAAACGTTCCGAGACCTCGATAGTCTTCTTTTCGGATTATATGCCATCCATAGTTTGTTTGCATTGGTTCACTTATGTCTCCGGCATTTTCAAGTCCGAAGGCTGCATCTTCAAAGGTGTTAACCATTCGACCTGTTCCAAACCATGGTAGTTTACCGCCAGATTTAGCTGAACCTTTGTCTTCGGAAAATTGGCGAGCCAATTCCGCAAAATCCTCTCCCGCCTTGATTTTCTCATTGATCTCGTCTATTCTCTCCTTAGCCGTCTTCGCCATTTCCGCATTCTCCCCATCGCTTTTTGCCATGATGTGAGACACTAAAATCTCACCTCTTGCAGGTCTTCTATCTCTCACGTAAATGATGTGATAACCAAATCGGGTTCGAACAGGCTCAGTAATAGCACCCTGTTCAGCGTTGTAGGCTTTACTCTCAAATGGGTAAACCATTGAGAATGCAGTAAAATAACCTAAATCTTCAGCGATTGTATTGTCATCACCATCATTTTTAAGTGCCTCAAGCAGACTCTTCATGTCCGCCTCAGATTTTATTTGCTTTCGATAATTGGTCAACTTCTTCAAGGCCGCGAGAGTGTCCTTAGCTGGGGCATTTTCAGGTACTTTCACTAGGATGTGGAATGCTGAAATATCTTCAGTGGATCTATCATACGCCTCCTTGATCAGTTGGTCATTCAAATCTCGATCAGAGAGATATGGTTGCGCCAATTGCCTTTCATAGCCTGCCAATTCATTAATGAACTTCTGCACAGTATCCATACCAAGGTCTTCGGCAGCTTGAACCTTCAGCTTAAAATTGATGAACAAGTCTAGGTACTCTTCCATCGACTTCTTGTCAATTACATTGCTCGTATTGTTCTTGTTGTAAATACCCAGAAACTCGTCCACGGTAACTTGCTTTTCAGCAATCGTCATCAACACTCTATTGTCTTGAGCGGGTAACATTTTTGCCCCTCCAATTGTATATGCTAACATCAAGCTAACAACACATTTTATCATTTTCATCCTATTCATCTAAATTTTTGCTCCTAATGGACAATTTAAGTTTGTAGTATAGCTTTTTTAAGGGTGAATATTCCCTTTTTTTTGCGTGAGGTATGGGGACATTTGGAACCTTTTTACCAAGGAAACCGCAAAGTTCCTCCCAAGAGTCTCTATTCTCCCAACATATTTCAAGCAGATCACCGGGCCTATCCTTGAAATAGTCTCGCACCTCTTGGCAGTGGCCCTGATATCTATCCAAGTATGTTTGTTCATTTCCTATTGGATGCCCAACTCCATAAATCCATTGCCGCATATCTGTATGCTTCTTTCCAAAATGATTCACAACAGATTTAATCCATTTAGATTCGGCCCTATATGTTAGGATAAACTTACTTCCAGGATTCATTTCATCAAGCTCCCTATAAAGAATTGGCCAAGGATTGTCTTGAAATGCATCATAAGTAGGTACCAAATCGAACAACGGCCGTTTATCTCCTGCTAATAGATGTTTCGCATATGATGTTTGAGGGCCGGCTACAGAGTATCCTAAATGTTCCAAGGCTTTACCCAGTGTTGAGGTGCCAGTTTTATGAAATCCAATTCCAAAAACTTTCGGGAGTTTATTCTTCATCCTATCTACTTGTGTAGTTTGGCGCTTCCCGAGTAATCGAAACATCGTGTGGATGACTCTCTCTTACACCGGCAGCAGTAATTCTAATGAACCTTGCCTTTGTGAGTTCTTCAACGTTCTCCGCACCACAATATCCCATCCCAGCCCGAAGACCACCTATCATTTGGTATAGAATTTCAGCGAGTTTGCCCTTATACGGTACTCGACCTGAAATCCCTTCAGGCACTAGTTTTTTTATGTCGTCTTCTACGTCTTGGAAGTACCGGTCTTTGGACCCTTTTTGCATTGCTTCAATACTTCCCATTCCTCGGTAGCTTTTAAAACGGCGACCTTCATAAATGATGGTTTCACCTGGAGACTCTTCGACTCCAGCGAACATGGATCCAACCATAATCGAGGAAGCGCCAGCGGCTAATGCCTTTACGATGTCGCCACTAAATCGGATTCCACCATCACCAATAACAGGAATTCCAGTTCCTTCAAGTGCTTTGCTACAATCCATGATGGCAGACAGTTGTGGAACGCCAACTCCAGCAATGACTCTGGTAGTGCAAATTGATCCAGGACCAATTCCAACTTTGACAGCATCTGCACCTGCTTCTACCAAGACAAGGGCCGCTTCCGCTGTTGCAATGTTTCCGACAACCAAATCGATTCCGGCATCACCATATTTCTTCTTTGCCTCTCGCAAGACTTTTAAGACGCCCTCGGAGTGACCATGGGCAGTATCTATGATAATAGCATCTACTCCAGCCTTGATAAGCGCATCCATTCTCTCGAATGTATCAGCTGTTATACCAACGGCTGCGGCGACTCTAAGTCTACCAAAATCATCCTTGCAGGCATTAGGACGAATGCGTGATTTAATAATGTCCTTGAACGTAATAAGTCCAACAAGCTTGTTGTCCGAATCGATAACCGGAAGCTTCTCGATTTTGTGATTTTGGAGCGTTTCCTCTGCTTTTTGCAAATCACCGCCATCCTCGGTAGTAATGACGTTTTCGCTCGTCATCACCTCTGTAAGAGGGCGAGCCATATTCTTCTCAAATCTCAAGTCTCGATTAGTAACAATTCCTTCGAGGTGCATCGTGCTATCCACAACTGGAATTCCTCCAATAGAGTGTTCCTTCATAAGGTTAAGTGCATCTCCAACTGTCGAGTCAGCAGTGATTTTAACCGGATCTTGAATCATTCCACTTTCAGATCGCTTCACCTTGCGTACTTCAGCTGCTTGAGCCTCAATAGACATGTTCTTATGGAGCACCCCGATTCCACCCTCTTGGGCAAGGGCAATCGCCAATTCAGATTCTGTAACTGTATCCATTGCTGCAGATACCATCGGAGATCTCAGGATAATGTTCTTAGAAAACTTCGATGTAATGTCCACCTCTCTTGGAAGGACGCTTGAATAACCCGGAACGAGCAATACATCGTCGAAGGTGAGACCTTCTTGAATATTTACAGTGGAGTTTGTCATAGTCGAGGTACTTAAAAAATTGCGCAAAAATAACGGTTTGGATGCGTATTTCACGCTTTAAAGCCACATAACTGTTAAGAAAATCTACTATCTGATCAGATTGACACGACCAGAAAAAATCAGCTCATCACCCAAACTGTTGCGAAGCTTCAGGAGGTAAGCGTATACTCCGAGAGGTTGATCCTGCCCGCCCCATCCTTCATTGGGGTTGTTTGAGGTAAAGAGAAGTTTCCCCATTCTATTAAAAATGACCAATTCATAATCCAAAGGATCGATGAAATTCACATTTGGAATAAATCGATCATTTAGATGATCACCATCTGGGCTGAACGCACTTGGAATAAACACCTTCGGTGGGTATTCAAAACATACTTTATTTGACATTGAAACTTCCTCGAGGCCATATTGATTAACTCCTGATTCTGGAATCTCTACATAGTAACAAATTTCACCCCCTAAGAGTAGCGTTTGTGAAACATCATCGATGAATTCGAAGACTACGTCATTTGAGTCAAGGGTCAAATCATCTTCTTCGCTACTAAACCGGTGTAGATCATATGACTGAACTGACGTTCCCGCGCTATCGTACCCTTCATACTCATCCCAATACAACTCATTTTCATAGTTAGCCTCAATCTTATTACCCTGCACCAGTACACTCTTAGCGACTGGAGATTGCGCTATGTGGAGCGAGCATTCATCCAATGCCTTGATCCGGTAGTAGTAGGCCAACTGTTGGGCATCGCCATCCAAATCGATGAATTCCAAAAATTCTCGACTTCTATTCTCCAGGACTGCGATATCCATAAATAATTTCCCATCTGATGACCGCTCCAATAGATACGTTTCCGTTGCTGAAATAGAATCAACATGAACTCGAACATGGTTCTGATCTGTTGTGTGATCATTCACGATGCTGCTTATATAGATGTGATCTGGAGCATCTGCTTGTTTTGGATTCAGAGTGAATGGATTTGAAAAAGCCTCTTTTTCTAAAATGGGGTCATACCCAGATACTACATAGGTATAGGAGTTTCCCGGAATCAATCCTTTGTCCACGAACACCGAGTCGAGCGCAGTCAATTCCTCAACTAGTTCGGGAGGGCCCTGATTGGTTCTGCGGAAAACACGAAAGGTTTCTAGGTTTCTTACTCCAACAGGAAAGCCTGGTTGTGGAAGATTCCATTTGAGAGCTAAATCTCCCTCACATCGATCATAAAACAGCGTATCCACGAAAATTGTGGAAAACCTCAGATTATCGGCGGCCTGATTATACCATCCATTTATACTATCAAAACAACTATCAAAAGGCGCAACAGAAAGTGTTTCCGATTGAATTAGGGCGTTGATTCCATTCGTCACAAACGTGGAATGGAGGCTATCCGCTCCGAAGATCGTATCGATTCGAACAAAACTCTCAAAGTAAAAGACCAGATAGCCCAATACATCATTCGAATTTGACCTCGACCATTCCAGATTAACAAACCCGGTCGTGGAATCAACGCTTGCACATACTAGATTATTTTGGTCGGGTGGCACCTCATCTTCAACGGTTAATAGTGGATGGTTGGACCGGCTTTTACAACCACTCTTACCTCTTATTTCAACTTTGTACTGAACCTCAGATAAGCAGGCGTATATCGTGTCATTGTATTGACGCTCTGCAAATTGATTCGACGAAAGAAGTTGCCATGTGCTCCCAAAGAATCTTCGATAAATATTGTACATAGAATCAGCACTCGCCAAACCTGTCGCATTCCAGGTGAATTGGACATAATTCCCTTGGTTGCCAAAACTCAGGACGATTGGTGAAATCGTATCGCCAAATGCGCTCGTATCCAAACCACCATTACTGACGGTTGCAATTGTGAATTGAACAAATCCACTGTAGTTTCCAACTAGCAGTAAAGAGTCAACAGCGTAATCAGAAAGATTAGTGACTTCAGAAAAAGGTAGAGAAGTATTATTCCTAGTGTAAATGACATACCGATGAAAATCACCACCTGTATCAATTGGAATTGTCCAATACAAGGTTGCATCATCGTTGGAATCCAATGAAATACAGCGCAAGGTTGGAGGTTGTTGCCCAAAAACAGGCAAAATGGCCCAAACCCAAAGCAAAATAAATACGTATGAAGAGAGGTTTTTCACTCGATCCGCAAAAGTACAACGCACTAAACCACTAAATATTGAGGCTCAATAAATCCATAAACAAGACAACTCAAAAAAAAGTTAATCGAGATCGGTTAATCCTTACTTTTGCCAATTGCAATGCTACGATGTAGAACAATCCTATCAGCCCTAGCCCTTACCCTATTTACGGTAACGGGAAATGCCCAATATGCATGGGATATTGGCGTGCAAGGTGGTTTCGCGAATTATCTAGGTGAAATTGGTGGTGGTGATGGAGAAGCCCGCGACTGGATCGTTGATATGAAGCTAGATCAGACGCGATGGAATTCTGGTGTTTTCATTCGTTACAGAGCCGATTACAATTTCGCTTTAAACTTCACAGTTAACTATGCAAGGTTACAAGGGGCTGATAGTCTTGTCGGAAACCCAAACAGGTTCACGAGAAATCTTCACTTTCGAAATGACATTTTTGAGGCCGTGCTCCTTGGAGAGTACTATTTCTTCAATCAACCCGATGTCGGTAGGACTGGTCGTTATCTTCTTGACCTCAAGGCTTACTTTTTTGCTGGAGCGGGAGTTTTCTACAACAATCCTAAGGCTCGTCTCGGTAACACATGGTACGCACTACAGCCACTAAATACAGAGAACCTTGAGTCTCCTTACAGCAAAATACAGCCTACTTTCCCAGTTGGAATTGGCATGTTCTATACGTTTTCAAGACTACATCGCTTCGGTTGGAAATTTGGATGGAGATACACACTTACTGATTACATTGATGACGTCAGTACTGTCTACCCTAGTAAAACTGTCTTCACAGATCAAATTGCTGCACAGTTATATAATAGATCACACGAAGTAGCTGATAATCCATTAGCCTCAGAACTGGCGCAATATTTTACTGTTGGAGGAATTCGAGGTAATCCAGATGCGTTGGACAGTTACTTATTAACTAGTTTCTCTTACTCTTATGTGATTAGAGGTAAGTCTCGCTCGTTTGGAAGAAGAAAGAACTACCTCTACGGACGCCGTCGTGGTCGAATGGGCAAGGCTAAATTCTAATCTATCCACAATCCATTTTCTTTTCTGATTTTTACTGTATGAAAAAGCACGCACTCGTCCTAATATGCACAATATTGATTGGTGGGATCAGCCTGGCACAGAATATCAATCCAGAAATCTTCAAGAAAAACACAGAAGTGTTATATGAAGCTGCAGCCGACGGTTTTAACCAGATAAAACTAGAACAAGATGGTGAAAGTTCATCGGGAGATTTAAAATTCAGGAGTGCGCGAAAAGTCTCGGGAGCTACAGATGTCCATATCCTTGTCGACAAGGAAACAACTCATACCTACTACGCAATATTCCAAGGAATTGATTTAGAAGAAGCTAAGAAAAAGGTGGACGAAATGGTTGCGCTTATGCGCGAGGTGTTAGCTGAAAAAGGACTCGTTCATACCAACGGTACTGACATCAACTATGAAGGTTATCGAAAGCAAACCTTCCAATACGATTCGGACAACATTGACCTACTCGGAAAATATCCATCATTCGCTCTTGGAATAGTTAGAGGCAGCGAACCACCAATCATTGAAATGACGATTACTGAACCACTTTGGAAATAGAATACGAAATGACGAACGTTCAATTTGGTTGCGGACTATCCGCACCTTCAGGATGGAGAAATTTCGACTCTTCTCCTACTTTAAGAATTCAGAAGATTCCATTACTAGGAAAGGCCCTTGCTCGAAAGTTGCAAGGGTTCAATTTTCCTGACAATGTTGAATATGGAGATATAATTCGAGGTCTTCCGATCAAGGACAGTTCTTGTGACAATCTTTACTGCTCACACGTTCTTGAGCACCTCAGCTATGAGGATTTTAATACGGCACTTGAAAATGCTCACAATTACTTAAAACCAGGCGGCACCTTCAGAATCGTGATGCCTGATTTGAATAGACTAATTACTAGTTACATTGCTAATCTTGATTCTGGAATGGCAGATGCTGCCGTCATTTTCAATCGAAATACGGGAATGGCTACTGAAAGGACTAAATCGACCTCGTTTAAAGGGCTAGTCAAGTCTTATATGGGCAACTCTGCTCACCTATGGTTGTGGGATTACCCTTCAACCATCAAGGCACTAGAAGCCGCTGGGTTCGACCAAATCAGAAAATGTGAATTTAATGACAGTAAGAACGAGGCGTTCAGGGAGGTTGAAACCGAGAGTCGATTTCAGAATGCCGTATGTCTAGAAGTAATTAAACGAACTGCCTAAGCTTGGACAGAGGCTTAAGAAGGGATGTATAAAAGCGTGGTTTCAGTTCATTAACGGCCCATGCCATTCTATCTTCTTTGTTGGCCTGAATTCTATTCTCCAAGCTAATATTTGATGCCCCGCCCACTCTCATATTAACCAAAACCTCCGGAATGTGCTCGGCTTTGAGGTTATTCTTCAGCAACATTCGAAGCATTAACTCATAGTCAGCTGAAATTCTCATATCCGTCCTATATCCACCATACTTCTCGTAATGCTCACGCTTAAGGTAAAATGTAGGATGAGCTGGCATCCAGCCATTGAAGAACCGCCTTCTGTCAAAACTGGCCGATCGCCAGCGGCGTATAATTTTTCTCGGTCTTTCCCTGTCTACATAGTCAAGATCACCATAAACCGCATCAATGCTTTTAGTCTCAAAAATCGACATGATACGTTGCAATGATTTGGATGTAGCGAGCATATCATCTGAATGAATAAAACCGACTACATCACCGCTTGAAAGACCAATTCCCTTATTCAGAGCATCATAAATCCCGTTGTCAGGTTCACTTATTTGCTTTGCAATAATATCCTTGAAATCCTCGAGGATGTTTAATGTGCCATCTGAACTACCACCATCGACAATAATATATTCTATTGGACTGTATTCCTGTAATCGAACAGAATCGAGCGTGGCTCGGATTGTAGCTTCACTATTGAAGCATGACGTTATCAAAGAAACCTTCATTTATTGATCTCTCTTCTTTTTTGAACGGTTGCTGGATTACCTCGATAGATTCCATTTGCCTCTAAATCCGATGACGCCACCGAACCAACAACCAATACAGCATGTGCGTCTACCTTGACCCCTTGTGTCACAATAGATTTTGCTCCAATCCAGGCTCCATCACCTATTTTAATAGGCTTCAAGAGGAGAGTAAATGCTTCAGAAGAATAATCATGATTTCCACTTAGTATCAAGGCTCCTTGAGAAATGCAAACGTTGGAACCGATTTCCACCTTATCTAGATTATCGATCCAAACATATTCGCCTATCCAGCTATTGTCACCTATGCTTAAATTCCAAGGATACTTAATATGGACATGTGGTTTAACAACAACATTTTCACCAATCTTAGCACCAAATAACCTGAGCAAACTGCATTTCATGGAGTACGGTAGAAGAGCATGAGAATTAAAACATACTGCTGAACACAAATACCATGTAAGTCTTTTGAGTCCGCTCGCTCCAGGGTTGAACCAGCTATTATCGAATTTGCTTAAATCAGTTTCCAGTTTGGAAGAGCTTTAAATACTGCCTACGAAGATCGTCAAAGTCAAACTTTTGTCGAACATACTCTTGAGCGAGTTTCGACATTTGAGAATACCCCTCTGCATCCATCACAGAAGCTTCCTTCAATACTTGACTCCAACGGTTAACATTATCCAAAGGAATCACCCATCCCGCGCCGAAACTCTCAAGGTCGTTCCATGGAGTTTGATCAGATATTATCACCGGGCATCCTGCACCTAGGGCTTCGATTATCGCATGCCCAAAGTTTTCTCCTGTTGTCATGGAGATAAAGAAACCTGAAGAAGCCAAATGTGCTTGAATCTGCTCTCGATTTCCACCTTGAATGAAATTAATGTTCTGTGTGGCCATTGTTTTGCATTGGAGTTCATAAGCGCGATCATCCGCTGATCCAACGTGATTCAAGGTCAGATCTGGAAATTGCTTGATTAATCTAATCAACGAGAGAGTATTCTTCACCCTACTAATCCTTCCAACCCCAATCAGAGAACTTGACAAAAATGATTTATTGACTGGAAGAGGTTTCAAAGGGACATTAGATACGATCGAAACTGTAGCCTTAGGGTAAATAGACAGTATTCCATCTCTCTCACCAGTTGAGGCAGCGTGAAATATTACTCGACTCTCAATGCCTATGAATCTTAACAGCTTGATAAGAATTTTCTTCTTGATTGATTTTAGTTTTAGAGCATGTCTGCCTAACATTCCCCTAGGTGCGACCACGATCTGTATGTTTCGTTTAAGAAGCAAAAGATAAATGAGTGGCCCCGAGTTAAATTGTGCAGAATAGAAACCATTCAAATAAACCAAGCG